>Ga0209702_10002825_pt1 | contig 29078 bp, 27 predicted proteins | sample FRY01_FD_187210 | JGI IMG/M metagenome (GOLD analysis project Ga0209702, IMG submission 187210) | Freshwater microbial communities from Lake Fryxell liftoff mats and glacier meltwater in Antarctica - FRY-01 (SPAdes) (version 2) | ecosystem: Environmental > Aquatic > Freshwater > Ice > Glacier... | reverse complement strand
TGTACCTAATTTCTATTATCAAGCGTAACTATTTATAATAAGATATTTATTTATCATTATTAGACTAGTTACATGACATATAATCATCTCAGTGAATGAGAAAGGTGGCAGATCTACTGATATCTGCAAGAATGACACAACGCCCCAACTATAGCAATATTATTGAACCGTCCAAAGAAAACAATTTACGAGGAAATGAGACGTAATAGCGATGATTGAACATACATGCCTGCATATGCTCAGAGAGCATATGATACACGTAGATCGGAAATCAATAAATGAAGAAGAAAGCTATTATACCACCCAGAGATGATAGAAACTATCAAGAAATATCTCATTGAAGATAAACGAATGCCTGATTCTATTGCTTGATATATGAAGCAAATTAGATGACTACCATTTGTATCAACTCAATCTATTTACGACTACATCAATGACTATGACACCTCTCTTAAGAAATACCTGAAGTATAAGAAATGATATAGAAAGAAACAAAATCAGGAATCAAAAAATACGAAGAAATGATTTAAAAGTATTGAAGTAAGGCCAAATATTGTAGAGTACCGTGAAAGAATAGGAGATCGAGAAATTGACACGGTTGTGAGTAGTGGAAATGAGCGTAAATGATGATCAGTTACAATGGTTGATAGGGTAAGTAAATTAGTAGTAGGTTGATTGGTAAAACAAAAGACAAAACAAGCAGTTGCAAATATTATTATCAGAGAATGAAAAAAACTACCCATCAAAAAACTCCTTACAATTACAGCGGATAACGGAAAGGAGTTTAATGATTTCAAAAGAATTGAAAAAAGATTACACACTCAACTATATTTTGCACATCCATATTCTTCCTTCGAGAGATGAACTAATGAACAAACTAATTGAATGTTGAGAGTATTTTATCCAAAAGGAACTGATTTTACAAGAGTAGATGAAAAAGAATTTCAACAAATACTTCACATTATTAATCGTAAGCCCAGAAGATCGTTATGATATTTGTGTGCTTACGAGGTATTTTATGGTGTAAGATTAGATCTTTAGTGAAAAGTTACGCTTTGGACTGGAATTCAGGGTATATATAATACTAAATAAAGATGTTTTTGGAAGATTTGCACAAAATTGTAATAATTGTATAAAATCATACGATGGTGCATAGTATTTGTCTCTATCGTCAGGAGCAAGTTGTATAAAATCGCGCTATCTATTTATTACATTCTGGTCGTATCCCAAGACCTAAACTGCAAGTCGATTGATCTTAAATCGGTGGGATTAAAATTGTTAGAAAGGAACTGAGACTGAAATAATCATTGGAAATAATTATACTTGCGCAATAACGTAGGACTACTACTTGCTAGGTATACAAATACCTCACGATGATAGAGGTACATGTTGTTGGTTTCAGCAAAATCCTCAAAGGGATTACTCATACCATAACCACTGACAAAATCCTTCGGTCACATGCCCGCACGCAATGTGTTTTCATTGGACCAAGAGATCGCATAAAAACTTAATGAAGGATCATCAACTTGGAATTTTGCTTTACCGAACTCGGTATAGCTCGTATTAATTTGACTAGATCTTCACTGTATGACTCCAAGATCAATCACATGTCATAGTTCATGAGCAAGTACTTGGAGATATTCTTTATAGCTTGCGATCTGATAGGTATTGATCACCATCAGTCTTGCATTGGCATAACCTCTTCTTGTGTTGGTGAAGTTATCGATCGTAATACTCTCCAGACTCACTAAAGGATCGTAGCCAAACTTCTCAAGCGTCGTAATCATATATGTCAGCATCAGCTGATATGCAAACATCTGACGAGGAGTATAACTTCACTTGAGATCAGTAATATCGCAGATTGAGGCGTATTTTTTGCATAAGGTTGTAGTCCTTTGATCATAATTGATGGTAGAAGCATTATGAGTAGAGTCAGTCGGCTGAGTGAGGAGGTCTTGTAGCATTAGATCCAAGTCAATATTGTCAATTTGTCCTGTGAGTTGACCTCAGGTATTCACAGTTCATTGATTGATCGAGTCAATCACTTGTTGCATCGTTGCGTCAGGATTGATTGTACCAGCACGTGTATTGGGTTGTGGAGGTGGTGAAATTAGTAAGGATAAAACCCCAAAAGTAGCAGCCGCAATGAGTAGTACTAGGCCTAAAAGAAGTCAGAATCTATAATTTACCTGCGTCATAAGAATTTTTGCAACAATGAATTAACAATCTGTAGAGGAAGTTGAGAGATTTGTTGGATACTGGATACGGTAGATTGTGCTTCCCCAACTAGATCTTTGACTTTGAGTAAGACTATCATCACAATGATCAAGACTGCGATAGCAATCAGATACATGATAGGGGTCAAAATAACAGTAATAAGTTGCATGATATATACGAATTGTTCCATATGTATAATAGATTGAATAAAGTTACTATGTATATACTATTATGATTATTATAGTCAAATAAAAAATATGAATCGATGATTAAGTCGTTGTAATGTATGTCATAAGCCGTGAGAACTATTGTGTCTTCATTGTCAAAGACATCTCAGAATCTACCATGATGATTCTTATGATCAAATGATAGGCTGACTTGATGGTTATGTGATTGGTCGACACTATGACAAAATAGTACAACATTTGATCCATCAGCTCAAATATGGTAAGGGTACAAAGATGGCGCCATGGATCGGTACCAAACTTGCAAGAATCATTCATACTACAGAGTTGATTGATCTTATGAGTGTATATCAGTGAACAACAATCGTCACCTGTGTACCTAGTCATCGGTATAAGCGTTATTGTTGTAGGGGATACAACCAAGCCGAGCTGCTTGCTCGTGAATTAGCTCTACATCTTCAACTTCCATATCAATCATTACTGCGTAAAACTCGCCGAACTCGTAGTCAAGTCAGAATCAATCAATCTCGTAGATTGAGTAATGTTAGTAATTCGTTTGGTGCGAAACACTATCACACTGATCCCGAATTAATCATATTGGTAGATGATGTGATTACGACTGGTGCAACGATGAGTGAGTGTGCTCGTATGTTACATGACCAATACCCGCATAGTACAATCCGATGAGTGTGTATTGCCAGAAATAGATAGTGTTGAGATTGTACCTATAATCCGTATTGTGATGATGATGAAACAATTCTGACTTATATGATTGCTTTGTATTGTATTGTTGTGAATGACGCAAGTGCAGTCAGTGCGATATTCCAAAGATGATTTTATGGTACATTATCAGACACTTTTGGTCCGTGATTTTCCTCGTCAAGTCAATAATCGCAGTGTAATGACTCAATGGTGTAATGCTCTTACAGATGTGACGACATCATGAGACAATAAATCATTTTTGTCAGGGTTTGTATATTCATGAGTTACGACTGCTCCTACGCAGTCCGTGTTGGCTTATATGTTATGTTATCCCTACCTTGACAAACCTCAGACAAGATTTACCAAAAGCACAATGAGTAGTGTAGGTACTGTGGATTACGCAAGTCTGATCATTTGATATGACAAAAAAAACTGTGAACTCACCAACAAACGCAACAATCTTGCTAACTGTGATATCGTCAGAAACACTCACGATATCACGATGATGTTATTTAATGATTATTTCAATATACGTCAGTGAGCTGCATGGTGATATCGTAGTGCAAACAAAGATGATATCGGATATCTGATGGCGCAACACTTTGCTTATGCGAGCGGAGAAGATTCTGACAAGCGTATCATCGCAATGAATAAAATGGCTTGTGCAACGCCTCAAGTACAGCTGATCGGACCAGCACGGACTCAATGGTGTGGATTTCCACAAGTACATGATGAGGTGCAAGCAAATGCTGTGATGGGTAAGAAAATCTTAAATGATACCAAAATCCTCAATGGAGCAAAAATACTTCTCAACGTATGTGACGATATCGATGGAGGCACAAATCTACTGGGATGCGCAATCAATAATCATCAAACTACTCAGCCATTTATGGCTCAAATTAGTAATGAGTTGCGGGTATATAACCAACGAAGATCAATGTATCAAAATATGATTACGATCAATCCAGAACTTGCAATCGGCAACCGTCAATGAGTAAGTAATGAGCAGGCTCGCAATCTGGTGGATCAAATCGAAGATCGCATGGTACAGCATCAACGTCTCATGGAAGATTGAATGGATCAAAGCATGCGTTTACTCATCAATTTTGAGTCAAGCTACCATATTCACTTATGATATGCGATGCTATATGAGATCAAAAATAGACTTGTCGGTAAACAAATCAAAACGATGGTTAAAAATCTTAATAATTTTGTAGTAGATCGTCTTGATACACAATCATCAGAAAGTACAAGCTCCTAAGTCAGATTATTTTACTTTATTCATATGATTATATCTCGGATTGTCACAGTGACCGCAATGATCGCTTGGTGGTGGCTGTTGCAACAAGCACTACAGTTTTATCGTTTACGCGTGTCTACGATGATTGTGTTGATAGGCTTAAGTATTGTTTGAGTGTTAAGTATTATAAGTTTTCCTTATCGATATGAGTTGCTGCTTAACCAATCGTGGAATAATCCTTTAACTTTATATTCTGCAAGTAGCTACATTATCTATAGTTTGATCGTCAGTGTGGTATTGGGTATCATACTACTGTATCGTGGTGGTACACAGCTACTGTCACATCAATCCTTATTGATCATTACTATTGCATTGATGACGATATGATTACCATGGATCGGTAACTTTGGTATTTATTATATATTGCTTGCCGCATCAATCGAAGAATTTGTCAAATATTATCTTGGAGCCGGAGCGTTTAGAGTATATGGTATAACTTGATCTGACTTAATCCTGTTTGCTATGATGAGCGGATTGGGATTTGCTTGTATAGAAAATATAGCCTATTTATATGGATCAAGCTCACATACTGTCGCCATTAACACTACTATGAGATGGTTGATTGGACCAATAGTACATATGATATTTAGTGGATGATTGGCCTACGGATATCGATTTCTTCGTAACCGTGGACGGTGAATACGAGGATTACTTATTAGTTCTATTGCAGCTATCTTAGTACATACCTGATATAATGCTGTAAGTAGTCTGGGATCATGGCGAATTGTGATGTGAGTGATATTCGGTGGATATGCATGTATCAGTCGATTGCTGTATCAGTGCGATAGACTCTATTTTGAGGCTAAAAACAACTTGAAAATAACCACGTAATAGATATCATATTCGCTATCCTCACCGTGTGATGATGATAATGTTCCGAGGTAGCTCAGCGGTAGAGCAGTTGGCTGTTAACCAATTGGTCGCGGGTTCGAATCCCGCCCTCGGAGTATTGCTATTCAAACAGGTAGGTTTTGTATCTTATTATTGTATCATATGCCAATTAAACAATCAGCAAAAAAAGCAGCAAGACAAGCAGTCAAAAAAAGAGCTGTCAATGTTACATTCAAGGACCAAATGAAGCTTGCAATCAAAGCTGTAAAAACTGCTGCTGAAAATCAGGCAGATAATATCAATGATTTGGTCGTTCATGCTCAAAAAAGAATTGATAAAGCGAGTAAAAAAAATATTGTAAGTAAAGAAAGTGCAAGTAGAAAAAAATCGATCTTGATGAGGTTGCAGAACCAAGTACAAGCTGGTACTCATACTACTATCGATAAGAAAGTTATTAGTAAAGCTAAAAAACCTGCTGTCAAAAAAACAGCAAAAAAAGCTTCTTCAAAAAAGATTACTAAATAATATCCACTACCGTAAGGTAGTAAATGCCGGCTTAGCTCAGTGGTAGAGCAACCGCCTTGTAAGCGGTGGGTCGCGAGTTCGACTCTCGCAGCCGGCTTAGTTATAATATAAATGGTCTGGTAGTTCAGCTGGTTAGAACGCCCGCCTGTCACGCGGGAGGTCGAGGGTTCGAGTCCCTTCCAGACCGCCATTAGTATGGTTAATTATCTCAAAAAATTATATTTTGTTTGGCCGTATCGTCTAACGGTTAGGACACGGGACTTTCAATCCTGCAATCGGGGTTCGATTCCCCGTACGGTCACCATTTATTATATTGATATTCTCTCAAGAGAGGATTTTTTTAGTATATAGGAAATTCAAAAATTTTACATCACCGATGTTCGGCGATTTTTTTCGTGAAACGAAAAGAATCAACAACCAATAGTTCGTAATACCTTACTTTTATTCTTAAGACCTACCTCACCACTTTCACAATCGCTTGATCTCCGCTATGAGATTGACTCACGATACTGATTTTGTGCTCAGGTAAGATCACCGGACTACCACTATCTCATGGCTGGACAGCTAAGTCGATGATATAATTATTGCCACTCATATCGACGATTGAGCCAGTAAGTCGAGACCGTATCGAGTTGCGGTATTGTGCCATTAGGACTTGTCAGCTAGCGAGAGTGGTGATACGATGTCTCGCTCCAGTAGATACCGATCATGAGTAGTATGCCTGACCCAGATCGTCTCATAGATCTAACAGGCGAGTCAGCTCATTTGTTTGATCCATACGATAGATGAGTCCATCATCTTCAAGCACATGCCATGCGGTATACAGACTTCACTTTAGCCCTCACCCCGAATCTCTCTCGACCGCTTCGTTTCACTCGCTATGAGAGGGAGTAATCACAACTCACTTACCACGAGCCATCGTCGTCTGAGGATATTGTCGTGGATAAGCAGTGATGATGACAGGCGTGATTGTAGCCTGAGGAGGTTGGACATGAGATGTAAATGGCGCAATATCACGCATGAGCCATCGACCTAATATTCGAGGCGCGATCGCCACTGTTATTCGCAAAAACCTTGCAATCATAGCCTGTTTGGATAGGATAAACTACTAACCCACACTATATGAAACTTATCTCCAAAAACAAGCAAGCATATCACAATTATGACATCCAGCAGACACGAGAAGCAGGGATCGTGTTGGCGTGACACGAAGTCAAAGCGATCAGATGATGACTGGTCAATCTGACTGATGCGTTTGTGTCTGTCACTGAAGGTGAGTGTTGGATCAAACAACTCGAGATCAGACGTTATGAACACGCTTCACCCAAACAAGTCAGCTACGATGATCACAGAATGCCCCGCAAACTCCTTCTCTCCAAACGTGAAATCACTAAGCTCGCAGAGCGTATGACAAAGACCGGTTTGGTTGTGATTCCACTTGAGATTTATTTTAATCATCAGCAGCGTATTAAGCTCAAGATCTGACTCGCCAAACTCATGCGTAAAGTCGACAAAAAACAAATCCTCAAAGAAAAACAAGTAGGAAGAGAGATGGATAGAGCGATTAGGGAGTATTAAAAAGAGTCATAATTATTCAGAAACCCAGGAATCAAAATAATTTAGAACGATAATTTATAAACTCTCAAATATTATGAATCCTACTAACATCCTTTGAATCGACCGATGAACCAAACAACTTGGGTTTGCTTATACCAAACAAAATATTGTCCTACCCGTATGAGTGTTACCTAACAACGGTGACCTGTATTTCTCCATTGCAGGGATGGTCGCTCAACACCAGATCAGTCAGATCGTGATTGGTTATCCCAAAGGCAATACCAAGTGAGCTGACGCAGTCGATCGTTTGGTCAAGTCGATTAAGGTGATGCTGCCTGAATGATGTAGTGTAGACACCGTCGATGAGCATTATACCACCGTAATGGCTCAAGCAATCACAGGAGATTATGGTAAGCAAAAATGATTTGACGATTGCTTGGCTGCAATGGAGATTGTGAGGAGATATCAGAAAAAGCTTAGAGGAGAATAGATTCTGATGTTGATAAATTATTAAATCCTAAAGTTCTCTTTCATCCTGTCAAGCCAATGTTTTCTGGGTAAGGGTAATCCATATTTCATTAAAAAGTCATATTCCATTTTGATGATACGATAAACATTTCACTCATCATCTCTGATAGTCTTCTTGAGAATTATGGGCTCAATTTTTCGTTTTCATTCCTGCATCTCCCATGACAAGGGGAGGTGGTCGAAGACCGGAGGGGTTTGTGAATCAGCGGACGCAAAAAATTGCGTCCCTACCACCCGTCCCTCATACTTTCCCAAATCCTTACTCTCCACCACTTCCATCCATTCAGGCACATCTACATTAATTGGCTCATCACGTCGCAGATAACCTTTTGCTTCCACTTCTTCCTTGGTAAAGCTTGGATCAATCAGATATGCAGTAGTATCGTTGAAATAAAACGGATTCATTGTAGCAGGGAAGAACTCTCATAGCGATCCATCACTTTCCATTTGTCAAAATATCTCATCGACCTTCTTATACCAATCTTCTTTAGAATATTGTTGATTGAGGATACAGTATGATTTATTTTGTAACCAAGTACATCAGAGACAAAAACTACAGCCAACGCAACCCATACAATAATATAAAAATGACGAATCGTTAATAATAGCACTACAATATATATGTTCTGAGTTTCAAGCTCATTGACATCCATAGATGTGGTTTCACATTTTTGCTCCACCCACAAACACGTCATATAACTCTTCATTTCCATCATTTCATCACGTAAAAAAGATGTTTTTGCCACGACTCGTATTATATGAAAAATAACCTGACTCCACGTCGTGAGATTGAGTAACAAACGATCATGTCGTATTTTCACTTCCATAATTCTGTCCTACGTTGTCCAACTGAGAATATCGATTATCAAATTCGTTCTTTAGTAATAAAATTTGAGCTTTCTGACTGAGATATTGTTCTTTTAAGAGTTCGATGTTATCGATACAATATGATTGATTTTCCAGTCCATCACATCTTATACATTCGCTACATCCGATACAATTACTTGAGAACCAAATATTATTCGAATTAACTACAAATTTTGAATAAAAAATATTATACGAAGAGATGACTCAACTTGATTGATAGATATTTTCAGAATGATCAAAGACCATCACCGAGTTGAGAGTATTTTTTGCTCATTCTCTAGTAGAAAAACTATAGAGAATATCTTCACAATTATAAATAGAGATAATGCTCAGATAGATGTTTTTGCCAGAATGTATCATATCAGCATATTCAGAATTCTCTGACGAACCTACTTGTCGAGTCGCAGGAGTTTGCGTTCCTAGTAACATCTGCTGAAACGATGCAAAAAAATCTCAGTCATAGGATCAAGTTTCCTGAGTAAAATCAAACAAATCCTTGATAGAGATGATTTTCCCAATTCTACTGGTTGCAGGATATCTACTCGTAAACCCTTGATTTTTATAAAAATTAAGAGGTCTTCGGCTTGCTATCTCCACCACGAAATCTCTCAATGTCGTTTGTTTACGTTTTTCTTGTATTTTAGTCTGTCGGTGATTGAGATTATTCATTGTCTATAAAAATTTCAAATATACTGATTTATTATATGCTATTGAATTAATGTTAAAATACTAATCATCATATGGACCCTCACAAACAACTTTAAGAACTTATTTAGATTTCTTTTTATATGGCAAAGTTGCTTTGATTCATACTCACGCAAACTTTCATGCTGATTTACCACCATTATCGATACCATGGATTCATCCTACAAGACGAATAAATGTTGCAGGATCGATTTGATACTGTAATGATAAAGCTTTACCTAGCGATCATGTGATATTTTCATCCAATTGTACTTGAGACACCAGATTAATACCTACTCTAAGGTTATTACCGCCATATGAAAGGAATTGTATATCTGCTCATACTGCAGGTTTGTGAGTATCAATATTGTAACCTGCAAACATCGCTGGGTTGACTCAAAACTGTAGATAAGGATTAATTTTTTCTGGGGTTTGAGCTTGTCCATATGATCATGCGAGAGCAAGCACTCATAATAGTGCATTACGAATTTTTTTCACTCAAAGAGGTGATTGGTGATTGATGGCTCCTGGATCTTTATTTAATTCTTGTCCTGAGTTTGATTCGTCGTAGCTTGGATATTTCATAGTATAATATAATAGTAAATAAAGGTTACTATTGACAGTGTATATTAAATATGTTTTTTATCAATTAATATTATGTTTTACATTAGTATTTATTACTGCTTCAATCGCTTGTGATAATTAATGATATTGATTATAATTGATGTAATAATTCGATTTACAAATTTTTTAAAAATGGCAGAAAATACTCCCCAGAATCAGATAAAACATACCTTGACACAGCTTGGTATGAATGAGTCAGATATAACCATCTACATGTTAGGGCTTGAGATAGGTGCTGCAACGATTGCACAGCTTGCACAAGAATCTGATATGTGAAGAGTGACCGTACACGAGATCGTACGTAGACTGATCTGATATGGAGTATTTCTCGAGTCACGTAGTGGACGTCGCCGCCTGGTCTATCCCAATACGGTAGATGCGATCCACCATATGTTGGACGCTCGTAAGCTCGCCCTGACCCAACTCGAGTCGCAGGTTACACATACCGCTCAGCTCCTACGTGATATTCAAGCTCAAAGCCAAAATTTTCCCAAGACAAGATATTATAAGGGACAAGAAGGTATTCGTCTCATGATGTCAGAAATTATCAAAGATGGACAAAATGTATCGATTATCTCAGATGGACAACACTTTTATGAGTTAATTGATAATGAGCTCCTCGAAAAAAGTCTTAAGATGAGAAAGGAAAATAATCTGACGATATCAATGATATTTCCTAGATGATTTGAGTATTTCACTTTTACGCAGGGGATCTACCAACAACAACTCAATATCAAATTTCTCCCTGAGGATACAATCTTACATGGTGGTATGACGATACGATGAGATAAAGTCGCGATTCACTGCTACGAGTGACGCTATATCACCACTACTATTATCGAAAACTCTGCGATTGCTCAGATGATGAGATTCTATTATGATCAGACGTGGAAAGCAAACTAGCATAGGATTTTATTGGGCAATATATAATATGTAAATAATGAATAGAGATTATAATACCATCATCATATGAGGCTGAGCCGCAGGACTGATGTGCGCAGCCACACTCATCGAGCGTGAGGATTTTGCTGGTCGTATTGCGGTCATTGAGCGTAATGCACATCTGTGAGCTAAAGTCATCATCTCTGGTGGATGAAGATGTAACGTCACAACATGACATACGAGCATCAAGCAAGTGTTGGCGATGTATCCTCGTGGGTCAGAGTTTTTGGCGCCAATTCTCAAGGCATTTACCCCCAAGAGCATGTATCGTTGGTTTGAAGATCATGGCGTGCCACTAAAGATAGAAAAAGATATGAGGGTATTTCCAGTATCGGATGATGGACATGATATTGTGTGAGTATTTGAGCAGTTGTTTCACCAGTATCACGATTGTATCGATATTCTCTTGCGCACCAAAGTCGAGTCAGTCCAACGCACGATCTGTAGTGATGATGTATGTCGTGGATGATTTGATGTCATCACATCCACTGGTATACTCAAAGCACAAAACATCGTGATAGCTACTGGATGACAAGCATATCGTCACACCTGATCGACGTGAGATGGATATGCATTTGCTCAATGATTATGACACATCATTACTCCACTATGACCATCATTATCTAGCTTTGAGACATCTGACACACTATTACATGGATTATCAGGATTGAGTTTTGCTGATGCGCGTATCACAGTGACTTCTACTGGTGCGTCATACACAGGACCAGTATTATTGACACATTTTGGGATATCATGACCGCTGACTTTTGTTGTGTCATCTCACACGGCATTTGATCCGATCACTGATAATGAGCCACTCGCTCTCAATTTCGTACCACATGCTGATCATGATGCGTGATATCGATATGATCGACTCACGACACAAGCACATAGTCAGCCTCAGAAGTTATTGAGTACGATCCTCAAGCAAGAATTTTCAGACAAGTTTGTAATCTCTCTACTCTCTCTTATTGCACAAGGGATTGATATGTCTTTCGCACAAATATCTCAACTCAGTAAAATGCAAAAATCTGCTCTTGCAGATCTGCTATGAAATGGTATTCATCTGACTGCGATCAAGCGTAGAGCATGAGATGAGTTTGTGACTGCTGGTGGTGTGAGTCTCACTCAAGTAAGCAATAAAGACTGTCAAAGCACCATCTGTCCTTGACTCTATCTTGCTGGTGAAGTACTCGATATTGATGGATATACTGGAGGTTATAATCTTACGAGCTCTTGGACTACTGGCAGGAGAGTAGGGATGTCAATTATTTAATCATACTCCTTATCCAATAATGGTGCGGTCATGACTTCAGTACTTGGTTGAGATTGAAGATTTTTCTCTGCTTCGATTCTTGGTTTCTTCGCAGCAAAATAATAGATGATTGCTCACAGAGTATTAGCAAATACAATAATAATAATCCATAATGCTTTATTGTCTTCCTGATGTTTGATTGCCTAATTTCTATTATCAAGCGTAACTATTTATAATAAGATATTTATTTATCATTATTAGACTAGTTACATGACATATAATCATCTCAGTGAATGAGAAAGGTGGCAGATCTACTGATATCTGCAAGAATGACACAACGCCCCAACTATAGCAATATTATTGAACCGTCCAAAGAAAACAATTTACGAGGAAATGAGACGTAATAGCGATGATTGAACATACATGCCTGCATATGCTCAGAGAGCATATGATACACGTAGATCGGAAATCAATAAATGAAGAAGAAAGCTATTATACCACCCAGAGATGATAGAAACTATCAAGAAATATCTCATTGAAGATAAACGAATGCCTGATTCTATTGCTTGATATATGAAGCAAATTAGATGACTACCATTTGTATCAACTCAATCTATTTACGACTACATCAATGACTATGACACCTCTCTTAAGAAATACCTGAAGTATAAGAAATGATATAGAAAGAAACAAAATCAGGAATCAAAAAATACGAAGAAATGATTTAAAAGTATTGAAGTAAGGCCAAATATTGTAGAGTACCGTGAAAGAATAGGAGATCGAGAAATTGACACGGTTGTGAGTAGTGGAAATGAGCGTAAATGATGATCAGTTACAATGGTTGATAGGGTAAGTAAATTAGTAGTAGGTTGATTGGTAAAACAAAAGACAAAACAAGCAGTTGCAAATATTATTATCAGAGAATGAAAAAAACTACCCATCAAAAAACTCCTTACAATTACAGCGGATAACGGAAAGGAGTTTAATGATTTCAAAAGAATTGAAAAAAGATTACACACTCAACTATATTTTGCACATCCATATTCTTCCTTCGAGAGATGAACTAATGAACAAACTAATTGAATGTTGAGAGTATTTTATCCAAAAGGAACTGATTTTACAAGAGTAGATGAAAAAGAATTTCAACAAATACTTCACATTATTAATCGTAAGCCCAGAAGATCGTTATGATATTTGTGTGCTTACGAGGTATTTTATGGTGTAAGATTAGATCTTTAGTGAAAAGTTACGCTTTGGACTGGAATTCAGGATTAGAAATAATTTCTACAAAGCTCATTCCCAATCATATTGAATACGTTAAAAACGATATTCTTCCGCTAAATCCTAATAAAACTATTAAATCTTTAATGAGAAATTTTAATGATATTAATACAATGATAGATCATTTTCCTAAACCTAATAATTTAGAGGATGATATTACACAAGACTGATTAAGGGAACTTATGAGTATGTGAATAATTCTAGAACAGCAATCACAGTCACTATGATGATGATCTACTTTATATGTATTGACTAATTTTTGATATGATTTTATTGAATATGTTCAGTAATTATCTCACTTAAATAAGGTCATAACTAGTATATTCAAACAATAAATGTCTGTTAACTGTGGGAGACTCTAGTATATTATGTAGGTTACTATATTTATAGTAGAATTAATCCCATGATTGTATAGTATACAGATATGTTACTACGATATTATATTACTTCATCAATTGTGACTGCATGTTTGTTTGCAGTGGGTCAACCTCTGTGGGCATTATTACCGATTGTACTCATGATCGTGATCGCTGCAGGGAGTCTGCAGTCGACTCAGCCATCGATCCAATCACTCCAGCAGTTTACCACTGACAATATCATGTTGCTGTCTTGGGTCGCACTAATGATCGGTGTGATACGGCTGATGTATCTGGCATGATATAATATGATTATCTCTGGGATGATGGTGTCACTGGTGACAGTGTGAGTATATTGTGCATCACTCGTGCTCGACTATCAAGATGGTGCGATAGTGCGACATCAGACATCACTTCTCTCCATCCTCGGCGTAGTATGACTTATCCTCACGCAAGCGATCCAAGATATGAGTCAGATCAGAGTATACGTATCATTGATCACGATCTATCTGATCTTGGTAGCTTGTATCTATACGATCTACTGGATTATGAGTACTGTATTTGACCGAACTCTTCCCTACCAGATGCGTGATTATAGCGTGATCTGACGAACTGTTGTGATACCAAGTACCTTGTTGATTACGGTGTTTGTCTATGATATTGTACGAGCATTGATGTTGATCATGGTAATGTATCTGATCTATGGGCGATCACTCTCCTACTATGAGAAGTACTATATGGAAGTCGACAATCCTGAAGAAGTCACACTCGATCTGATCTTGAGATGATACAAGACCTCCACAATCAAGTCAGTCACATCACTTACACGACTCAATGAGCTAATGAGATACATACGCTGACTCTCATCTCCTATTCAGCATATCTTCAGACACACACCTGATGTGATTATGGTTGCAGCATATGTCTATCTTGTGATACACTTGATATGATCTGGTATCTTAGTGTCCAATTTTTTAGTGTATTGTATTTGTTTTGGCTCATATACCGGACTGTATTATGTCTACAAGCACAACTCCATCATCTCAATCGACAATATTGCATCCGTCGTGATCATCGGTTATTTGAGTATTTTAGCTCTTATGATGACAGTGTTTGGTGATGATCCGATCACTGGAAGTAGCGTAGGTATCATCTGGATTGTACTCAACGCAGTCATAGCAGCACAGTATCAAAGCCTCGATCTCGCATCATATCTACGTCCTCACCATCTCCAACGATGGATCTGGGCCAATACTGCAGGTGCAGTGATTATTATTATCACGCTGACGCAACTCCCGATTGATACAGTGATGATAGTGCCTCTAATGTTGATTGTTGCTGCTTTGCTATGATTCACAGTTGCTCAGAGCTATATCTCTCTACGCAAAGTTCATGCACAACCAGCGACTAACTTTGAATAAATTAGTAAACACTTGAGATTAGTCAAAGTATTCGAGTTTCACCTACAGACTTTTACATTGTCAATCTAAAAAAATCTCGCAATGAGATTTTTTTAGTTATAATAAGATATGGCATCACTAAATCTATATATTTTCAAAATAACTTTCTTATCTTTGTGATACTGTGTCTATTACTGCTTATGGAAACGCTGAATAACCATCAAAGTTGACCTTGATTACAATGTTTACTATTCTATATCAAAGTTATTATGCCCTTGTGGTACAATGTTGTGTGCCCTAAAGATTAGCTTCGCGTCTTGGAAGTGTTTACCAAAGATACTAGCTTCGCGTCGTCCCCGAGGACTATAGTACCGTGTAACGGTGAACACATGATAGCAAACCTTCTACGACTTACTAGATTACAATAATTATTGAGAACATTGTGAGGTTTTGAAGTGTTTCCTTAAAATATTAGAAATTTACTTCTCTGAGTCATGTGATGACCCAACTATCGATCCATCACCGTACAGTTCGATATCCGTTTCATAGCTGACTTGATACATAATTACTGATTCGATGGATGATGGATGGTCCAAACCATAAGATAATGTAATACAAGACAACACAAAAGATAAGACTAATAATAATCTTTTTAGTACTATATGGATCATCATATGCAACAACTGTACCAGCAATTATATCATGAATTCATCTATTACGTGGACTACTGAACATCGTCAATGCATATCCATTGATCCATGCTAACATGAGAACTGTGTAGAGTATACCATATGTGACATTGTATTGCATATCATATCCTCTTCCATCAAACAACATCATGATCAGATTGATACCAATAATCGCCCAGGTATATAAAAACAAAAACTTTACGATAAAACGCGTCATTAATTGTTTGATGCTCGCAATCTTACCGAGAGTTTTATAGCGATACACTCTTGCTCCTACTGCTCGTTGACCGATACTTTGACCCCATTTGAGATAGTGATAGACATTGTATGGGATAGGAAGTATCAATATAGTTAGTCCAATATCAATAAGATATGCCAGTACTTTGATGATAATCCCCACACTAATATGTTGCTTGAGGATAATTTCCTGTGTGTCTGGTTTCATGGAAACCCTCGTTTCTGGTGGGATATGAGCTCAAAACTTTTCTTCAAATGTTGTAGGAGCGGAAGTAGACATATGTATGTTAATATAATTACCTATTGATTCATAATATCAATTGCTTTGTTATAGAATTGATCTATTTTACTGATCATATCTGTTACATCTTTGTTTGCACTATATTCTCAGTTTTCGAGTTTAGTAATAATATCATTGTATTTTAATATTGCAAAGTTGGTATATTTGACTGCGTCTTGTCTGTCCTCTGCAGTCGCATCTTTCAAGACATCATTTGCTACATTGAGCTTTTCTTTGAGTGCAACAACGTGTCCCACAGTATCTACAAGAGCATTTGTTGGCTCTCATACTTGTTCGATAAGATCTGGATCTGACTCTTCTGGAGTAGTTGCACCGTAGGAGGGTTGAGTATTTGTAGTAGTGGTTGTAGTATTTGTTTCTTCTTCTGTAGGGGTAGTTTCTTCTGTAGTGTTGATAGCATTGTTCGAACCTATATCTTCTTGTTCTTTGATGATTTCAATTGGTTCCGGAGTTTCTTGAGCTTGAAGTGCGTCTGCTTGAGTAGTATCGATACTTGCTCATGCTGAGTACATGGTACTCAATACCCATACTCATACTCATAACAGTACAAATACACCACCACCGATAGCGATCGTCTTTTTCATCTTGGAGGATGATGGTACTTTCATCACAGCATTTCAGTTGGTTACTGTAGCTCCAGTAGAAGTAGGGTCGGTATGAGCGATGATCGCATCAATATCAATATCTTTAAACTCCGGTTTAGATTTTAAACTTTCGATTCCTTTGTCTTTTGATCACATGGATACAGGTAGGGGAGTGTGTGATTGTTGAGTGTTGAGTGTAGAAAATATTAGAGGCGATGGGGGAATAGTGTCTTCATCTACTACTACAGGAGTTTCATCTACTACTACAGGAGTTTCATCTACTACTACAGGAGTTTCATCTACTACTACAGGAGTTTCATCTACTACTACAGGAGTTTCATCTACTACTACAGGAGTTTCATCTACTACTACAGGAGTTTCATCTACTACTACAGGAGTTTCATCTACTACTACAGGAGTTTCATCTACTACTACAGGAGTTTCATCTACTACAGGACTAGCAGCACCAAAGGATTGTAAAAATGTAGGTGCAGGTATGGAGTTGTCTGAGCTTGATGTTTCTTTGTTAGTAGAGATAGTTGATGTAAGAGTATCTTCATTGGATTGTGAAAACATTCCACTCGAAGCTAATATCGTAGGAGCGATCTGTGAAGTATCATCAGTGGCTTGATCGTTAATCTTAAATATCGTGGATGTAGATTCCCCAACTGATACTTGATTAGGAGAAATAATTATTGGCTCTGGAGTTACTTTGACTTCATCAGTCACTACTTTTTTAGATTTAGTAGATCCTGTTTTTTTAGATTTAGTAGTTGCGGTCATGAGATAGTACTCAAAATAATAAATAGAATTGCTAAGGTAATTATATCTCTGATCTGAGTTTTTGTCAAATTATACTAACTGATCAGTTGTCATTGATTGACTTCGGGTTTTTTATTACTATAAATTTAGTACCTTAGACTAAAAAACTTTATCATGTGAGAGTAAATCTCAAAGTCAGATTAGATTAATTATCTATTTGTTTGACAAACTAACCCCTGCTATATATAATTGAGATAATGAGTATCATGATACTATCAACTATCTAATTAGAAGCTTATGAATAATTTATTATCTTATTGTACGTAATAATGTCTGACGAAATCGTAAATATCCCTCCTACTGCGCTCAATGTCAACAAGCCAGAAACAACCAAATCTCCATGAGTATGATCTGTCAATGAGACCTTGGCTGCTCAGATTGCTCACAAGATCAAATCAAATTCATTGAATGGTGAAATTGATGATTTAACATCATTTGAAACTAAAAAGAAAGTAGACAATGTAAAACAAAAGGTATATGTGTTTGGGCTAATTATTATTGCTATTTTCACATATCAATACGCCAATATTTCATTTAAAACCTATAATCAAACTCAACAAACTGTCAGCACGATCCAAGGAGAAATATGAGTTCTTGATACTTCAATTGAACAATTTAGATCTAATGCTGATACACTTAAGCAGCTCACTAATGATAACGATATCAATAACTTGATCAGTTGTATCAATAATATTAACCTGTGTGATAAGATCTATCAGAAGATCCCCAAACTTAAATCTAATTTACCAGTAATCAGATCATATTTACTCATTACTCCCTTGAGTGGACAAAAGATGGAGATTGATCAAAAATCTATCCTCAAGTACTATAATGAGTATCTACTTAGAGATAAAGATGGTTTTTCGATTGGGCAATTACTTAATATTTCATTTGGAAACCCATGAGTATTTGATCAGTCGAGAGGTATTTACGAGATTAATGTAGATACTACTATCACCTTCCCTAGTAAAGCTGCTATGATGACATTGATAGAAAAGGTAGAAAGCTGACTTAATCAAGAGTATAGATTGTTAGTTAAGATCAACTCAATTAACTATGATATCGTAAAATTTGAAGAACCTCAAACAGTAAATATGTCGTTTACAATCTATCACTACAAGAACTAACTTGGTTCTTATTGAACAAAAAAATTGCTCCTAGGTGCATTTTTTTTGTATAGGAAACACTGCAAAACCTCACGACTTACTCTAAAATCATTGTAATCTAGTAAGTCATGTGCCTGAATTCAAGTCCAAAGCGTAACTTTTTACTAAAGATCTAGTCTTACTCCATAAAATGCCTCGTAAGCACATAAATATCATAACGATTTCCTGGGCTTACGATTAATTATTTGAAGTACTTGTTGAAATTGTTTCTCATCTACTCTTGTAAAATTAGTACCTTTTGGATAAAATACTCTGAGCATTCAATTAGTTTGTTCGTTAGTTCATCTTTCATAGGAAGAATAAGGATGAGCAAAGAATAGTTTAATGCGAAGCCTTTTTTCAATCCTTTTAAAATCATTAAACTCCCTGCCATTATCTGCTGTAATTGTGAGGAGTTTTTCTTTTGGTAATTTTCTTCACTCTCTGATAATAATATCAGCTACCGCTTGCTTTGTTTTCTGTTGAACAATTCATCACATGATAAACTTTGTCATTCTATCAACCATGGTTACTGATCATCACTTACGCTCATTTCCACTGCTTACTACCGTATCAACTTCTCGATCTCATACCCTTTCACGATAAGAGACTATTGCTGGTCTCAACTCAATACTTCTGTATCATTCCTTCACGTTCTTTGTTTCTTTTCCTTGTTTCTTTTTATATCATTTTTTATATTTCAAATACCTCTTGAGAGTCTTATTGTAGCTATTTATATAGTCATAAATCGTCTGAGTAGAGACAAATGGTATGAATTGTTTCTTCATGTATCAAGCAATAGAATCTGGCATTCGTCTATCATTGATTAAGTACGATGTTAGTATCTCAATCATTTCAGGATGTTGTAATAGCTTTCTTCTGCCTTTATTAATCTCAGACCTACGCATATCATACTGTCTTTGAGCATATGCAGGCATATATACTCAGTTACATGAATTGCGATTAATCTCTGCATACAGTGTTTTCTTAGGACGTCATAATAACCTACTAATAACTGGTACTGTGTGTTCCTCTTGAAGATATGAGTATATCTGCCACCTCTCTCATTCTGTAATGTGTTTATAGCTCATATTGCTATCATAATAAAGATAAAGAATATCTTATTATAAATAGTTACGCTTGATAATAGAAATTAGGTAAACCAAAATAAAAAAATGAAAAAACATTTTAAAATTCCTGCAAAAAAGCAGGGAAATATCGTAATTTATCTTGGTATCGGGGCAATAGCTATAATTCCGATATTCAATGCCCTAACCTACGTTCCGTGGGTGAAGGATAAAATTGCCCTATTTTTCTTCTAGGGTAATGCGGTGTAAAGACCGCTTTTTTTATAATCAAAAAACAAAACAATTGAATGCATCACCCACATAACTATAGTAGAGCTTTGTCAAAGTCAGATCAAATATTTATTATATTAGTTATTATGAAGTGATGGATGTAGTTATTTCGATTATATTATTGGTAGTAGGATTATTTTTTGTGATCAAAGGTGCAGATTATTTGGTCGATGGAGCAAGTAGCTTGGCATTTAAGTATGGCGTACCAGCGTTGGTGGTTGGACTTACGATCGTGTCGTTTGGTACGAGTGCACCAGAGCTTGTCGTGTCAATCATATCCGCTATCAAAGGCAATACTCAAGCCTCATTTGGTAATGTGATATGATCCAATTTATTTAATACTCTCGTAATCTTAGGTGTGACGGCGTTTTTTGTTCCACTCAAGGTCAAATCAAGTACAGTGTGGAAGGAAATTCCATTTGCACTTCTTGCAGCAGTGAGTGTATTATTACTTGGATTTGCTGCAATTATCAATGATGGGAGCATCTTCGTGATGTCGTATTTACAAAAACTTCCTACTCCAGCAGGAGAATTAGGTATTAGTCAATGATTAGTATTGATCGCGTTATTTATCATTTTTATGTATTATACATTTGGGTTGACCAAATCATCCAAAAAGGATATTCAAGAAGAATCAATTGACGTAGAAACAAGTGAAGATTTACCTACACGAAAAGTTCGAACTTATATTCTACTTTGACTTGTTGCACTTGTGTGATGATGACAACTCGCAGTAGATAACGCAGTTAGTCTTGCTCAGATGATATGATTAAGTGATAAAATCATCGGTCTGACGATCCTGTCGGTGGGTACTTCACTACCAGAGTTGGTCACCAGTATCAAAGCAGCACGCAAGTGACAGTCAGACATCGCAATATGAAATGTAATAGGTTCCAATATCTTCAATGTGTTTTGGATCTTAGGAGTAGTGGCTTTGATCAGACCGATTCCACTTGAAAATACCAATATACTTGATGTGGTAGTATTGATTGCAGTTACTATTTTGACCTTTTCATTGATATTTATTAGACGTAAATTTGTTATTGAAAAGTTTGAGTGAGCAATATTAATCTTAGTTTATATAGCGTATATTACGTTTTTACTTATGCAATAATCTATGCAAGTCATCTATCATGGTCATGCATTTATCGAGATCAAAGATACTCACGGAAGCATTTTGATTGATCCTTTTATCATCGGCAACAAGACTAGCGATATCAAATCCATTGATGCATTGATCGACAAAAATATCACTGCGATCTGTATCACTCATGGTCATACAGATCATGTGTGACAGTCGATCGAACTTGCTGCTCAGCATCCTGAGGCAATTATGATTACCACTTTTGGAGTCGGCAAACGGCTTAAAGATCAATGAGTAAACAATACGATCTACTGACTTGGGATATGATGAAAATACATCTCTGACTCGTACGAAATTCTACTTACTCCTGCACTGCACGACTGAGCTATCATGGATAGTGTACTTTCCACTCCCCCATCGGGTATGATCATCACTATCAATAGCAAAAAGATCTATCACGCAGGCGATACTGCACTTACGCAAGATCTTAAGCTTGTATGAGAATTACGATGACCTATCGAATGTGCTTTCTTACCGATATGATGATATTATACGATGTGACTTGAAGATGCCGTCACTGCTTGTGGATGGATCAAACCAGTCACTGTTGTACCGATCCATTATAATACATTTCCTGAGATCAAAGCTGACCCAATCGAGTTTGCCAGACTTGTCATGCTCAACAAGTTTGCTGTGCCTAAAGTGTTAGTATCTGGGCAGTATGTCGTATTATAGGCTTAATTAGATCATAAATTTCTGTATTGATTTTGAATATGAAGGTATTTTTTTTTAATTTTTCCATTAATGCGTCGCCATACTTCTCATCGAATTCCTCTATTTTATTTTTCCATTCATTAAATAATGATTCATTAGTTCATATAAACTCATCGATTTGATCAAGATTTTTATGATTTTGCAATTTCTTTTTATCATATTCTTCTTTTATTTTTTGTATTTCTTTAGTAATCTCACTATAAGCTTGTTCTTCAGATATTTCATTGTTATTAATTAACTCGTAATACTTTTTATATATTGCGTCTTCCATTATAGATTGTTGTTTCATGATATCGAAAGACTATATGAGAGCAACATTGATTTTTTTAGATTCCCTAGATATAACATCGTTTGCTTTTTCTAATACTCTCAAATATGATTGATTAATTCAATCAAAGAAATGTTTGTTCTTATTCAAATAAGAGTTTACAGCATCAATCCGCATTTCATCTTTTTTTAAACTTTCAGAGATTAAGATAACTAATTCATTATCAATTCTATGATTATCGGGTGAAGTATCGACGTACTGCAACGCTTTTAAAAAGATAGTTTTTAAATCATCAACAAATCTATCTTCAGCCGAATAATATGAATATTTTTCAGAATTTTCCATAAGAGTATTGTTTAATGAATTAAAATTTCTAAATTTATAAAACCCTTTGCAGTTCATCCAAACTTGTAATACCTTGGAGTGCTTTAAGATAGCCATCTTCAGTAAGTGTAGTATATCATTGGGATTTTACGGCTTGAAGAATCTCAAAGCTCGATAAGTTTTTCACAATCATTGGTTCGATGATATCGTCCACCGTGAGGACTTCTGCAATTGCGGTACGACCATGATATCAGTCAGATGACTGATTGACCATAGGAGTATAGACTTGAGGCTTTTTTGGAAATAATTCTGGATGATGATCTTGTACATTGGAGAGTTCATCATCGATTTCTGACTGAATCTCGTTGGTCATCTCAATTTTTTGCTTGGAGTCTGGATCGAGTACACGTACTAGTCTTTGTCACATGATACAGTTGAGTGCAGGAGCAAGCATATGAGATTTGACTCACATATTCTGCAGTCTGGCGATGGCGTCAATGGCAGAGTTGGTATGGAGTGTGGTGAGGACGAGGTGTCATGTCAGTGCTGCATTGATCGCTATCTCTGCAGTTTGGATACTGCGTATTTCTCCCACAAGTATTATATCTGGATCTTGTCTGAGTATTGCTTCGAGTCATTTTTCAAAGGTATATCATTTTTTGACATTGACTTGCGATTGTTGAATACCTGCGATCTCGTATTCGATCGGATCTTCAAGTGTGATTACTTTTTTGCTTGAGTCATTGAGCATTGATAACATCGTATACAAAGTCGTAGTCTTACCACTTCCAGTAGGTCAGGTGACAATGATCATACCAGTCGTCTTATCGATCGCTTTTTGTATCTGTGCCAAATAATCTGACCTAAATCATATTTGGTCCAGACTAAGGATGGTTTTGGTACTGTCGAGGTACCTCATTACGACATTTTCTCCTCTGAGTCCTGGCATGGTCGATACTCTGACATCGATTTGTTTGGGTACTCAAGTCATGAGAGTCTGAAATCACATCCTACCGTCTTGAGGCATAAAGTCTACATTGATCTTGAGATCGGACAGAAATTTAACTGTACCGACATAACGATTAAACTCTGCTTGTGGTAATTTAAGAATCGTCTTAAGGATACCATCTTTACGGATCCTGAGATACGCACCGTCGAACTCGCTTTGTCGATGAAGATCTGATGCTCATGCCTGAAATGCAAGCCTGATAATCTCTTTAAGTAATTCTGCTTCATGAAAAAGATCTTTTTTAGCATATGTTTCCAGTAAGAGCTTTTCAGCTTCAAGTCATTTGACACTCGCTCTAAAATTTGCTTTTTGGTTACGGATCGACTCAATATCATCAAGACGATCATACCATGTCAAACAGATCTGGAATGAGTCAGGATCAGTATAATAAAACTTTGTTTCAAATCACTGATTGGCAAGATCTTTCTTGATAGAATCAACAAAATCAGGATATGTATTGGTAGTAACACAATGAATATCAGTTCAATCCTTTTGCATCGCTACAACTTCACCTTTTTGTGCTTCGTCACGAGTGATCATTTTTACGACTTCAAGATCAGGCGTAGCTGCTGACAGATATGCTTTATCAATAATAGCTGACTTGGGGAGAGTGTTGGTCATAGTGGTGACAAATATAATTTAGTATAGTATATTGATGAATATAAGTTATTGCAAATCAGATCACTTGTAAAATATAACAAGTATGAATATAATATACCATGCACATAAATGTACCGTCAAATCATTATGTTAAATCATTCTTCGAAGAGCAAAAGTTTCTGGATAGTTTTATGGCAAATATGAAAAATATCTCCTGACAGACAGGAGTCGAGTTGATGATCGATACCCAGAGACAGTCAATCGCTCGGATGCAACCAGGGAAAAAAGATGTATATTTCAATCCCATCTATGCACAAGCTACGATCCAAGCTATCTTTGATAAACGTAGAAAGGAGGAAGGCCTGACTGAACCATTTGTCCTGGATGTCAATCATCTCTCTGCTTTCATCCTCCATGAAATCAACCACATGATCAATCATAACAACCTCGTCACCAGTACAAGAACCATCACCAAAGAGTGAACAACTATGAACATGATCGAATATCAGCAGCATATGTATCGCACCTATGGTCAGGAATTTCAAACTTTTGAAAATATCCTTGAAGATATCGATGTCAATCATCATGCTACCAGAGTTCAAGCCCCCGTGTACGAATCATCCAAACAAGATATCTATCGTCATATCTCTACACCAAGCCTAGACTTTAGAGGAGAAACTCTGCAAGAGCAGTTTGCCTGGACCATACTGAGAGAATCCATGATTAATGAACAATGTCTCGTCGCTCCTCTCATCAGAACACTCGTCAATAATCTTGGTACACCATGACATCCCCTACAGATCATCAGAGACGCTCATCGTAAATATGATGAGCAGTTTATTGCTATTTCGAAACTATGGAAAGACTATTATCTCATGCTCAAAGAGAAACAAAACCAACTCGAAGACAAAAACCAAGCATGAAATAATGACAAAAATAAAAGCGAAAGTAGCGAGAGTAGTAAAGGTGAAAGTGAAAACCAAGGAAAAAGCAAGGAAAATCAACACAACGGTCATCCTAAGTGAACCGAAGGAACCAGTCAAGAACAAAATAATTGAGAAAATGATGAATGAATTGATAGTGAAAGTCAAACTCAAGGCGAACTTGGCGAATGAAAAGAAAAATGAAACAGTAACTCGTCATCCTGAGCAAAGTGAAACGAAGTCGAATGATCTCAAGACAGTAAAGACAAATGACAAGAAAGTGAATGAAAAAATAGTCAAAGAGACAATGACGCATCACCCTGAGACACGAAAGATTCATCAGAACTACATAAATGAGGAGATAAAGATGATAATGATCAACAAATATGAGAATCAAGTTCAACATGACAAAACAACAAGAGTAGCAATATAAACCAATTCAACACACCACCCAAACCATCACTATTTCCAAGTCTCTTCGATAATCTTGACGAAGAAAATACTACCCAACAACTCTTCGATACACTCAATAATCATAGAAATTCCGAATCAATCACAGAATGACAAAATCAAGGTGCAGAATGACAAAATATAACAAATCAACCCAGTACCAAATCACCACTCTTAAAAGCTATCCAAAATGCCATCCTCGAACAGATCGCCAAAGCAGACAGACAGAGAAATATAAGTGATGCTGACCGCAAAATCGATTCAGACATCGAAAGAGAATTTGGGGTTACACAAGAGTCAGATCCGACCGCTTTTGAAAAACTAAAGAAAAAGATACAAGCGCGAGATAAGCTAGAAGCAGAGATCAAAAAAAGTAACATCTACAAAACTATCGTCGAAGATATTTTCAATAAGATCATCAACATCAGAAAAAAACCTCAAATCTATGAAAAATCACCAAGAAATTTCTCTGAAGGTGGAGTGTTTGATGCGCGTAGTTTAGTATGAGGTATGATGTCGATGAGAGCGGGAAATGATGATCCTCGCATCATGAGACAAGAGCATCATAAGGACAAGATCACCAAGACTGCAGGTGCGTTTAATATCACCATCATACCAGATGGCTCAGGATCGATGGACTCTCCAACACAAAAAAACATCGACCAAAAACTCAATACTTTACTCACTGTCCTCGCATGTGCAGATCTTAATGACCAACTCAGCGATCGTGATCTGTGACTGACCGAAGACATGCACATTCAGACTGCTGTCACGATGTTCGTATGATGAAATAGAGTCAAAGAAATCAAAACCAGATCAGGCACCTTTACTCTCAAAGAAAAAATCGCTCTCAGTGAGTGACTCGACTACAAATGATGAAATGACACCAACGCCTACGATGCAATATTCAGCTACTACGATACTATCTGTAATCCTCTCCCAGAAGAAAGTAGCGAAGATCATATCCAAAGACAAGAAGACATCGAGTCAGGCAAGATCAAAGAAGTCTGTATCGTGATGTCGGATGGATGATTTAATAGATGAGATGATGAGAAAGCTCAAGCTCTGACTGCTATCATGAGACAAGCAGGTATCATCGTATGTGGCATCGGCATCACCAAATGATGAGCTCCAATGGTAAAGATCTTCTGAGCCAAGACTGATGATGAAGAGCAGGATAAGTGATGATTCTGACTCATATGTAAGCAAACCACCGATCTGGGTAATACTCTCAATGAGCTCCTTCTCTACCATCTTAGTCAGCAAGATATCATAGGAAAACACAATTAAGGAAACGCTGAATAACCATCAAAGTTGATCTTGAGTTCAAAGTTTACAATTCCATACGAAAGTTATTATGCCCTTGTGGTACAACTTTGTGGTTCAAGACAGCGTTTCCTCGAGGACTATAGTACCGTGCGACGGTGAACACATGACAGCAAACCTTCTACGATGCCCGGATGGGTGCACTTGATTTAATAGATTACAATGAATTCTGAGAAAATCGTGAGGTTTTGCAGTGTTTCCTTAAGTATTATTATTTGTGTGATGTTTGATGTAGAGATCTCTCCAGCGTTTCCTGACTCTCCCACACTCATGATACATCGCTAGTCCACGATAGGACATTCGTGATTGATATAGATGACTTACTCATTGTATCTCTCATTGATAGAATGAGGCACGACGACGTGACAATCCATCGCCATAGGACACAAATATCTCAAATCCACGACCTATTATCCTCTTTGATAGTACTCTATGATATGGATAGATCATGGCTCATAGAAATTTAACTCCCTTATATATATTCTGAAGATAGATCTTGTGAGGATGTAGTATAAGAGATAGTTTGGATGACAAAAAATCTCTTATCTGACTGAGACAAGAGATGAGATAGTTTTTGGATGGATGGATCAGGATGAAGTCATCAACATATCTGCCATAATAGCGTATCTTGAGATCGTGCTTGACAAACAAATCAAGCTGATGCAGGTAAATATTGGCAAACAACTGACTCGTCAGATTACCCAATGGCATACCCTGTGTCACAGGAACTGACCATAGACTCTTGTGAAGTGGTAATAATAATCTCTGAGTATAAGAAGTACGATCATCACATCCAGCAGTGTAATCATGAAATATGATCTGATATGCTATTCACAGCACTCCCGCCTTATCTCGAGCAAAATCTTTTGTTCGTATTTTATTGGTGATGATATCTCGCAATATCTGTCTATCTATCGAGAGAAAATAGGACTGAATATCGAGTTTCATCACATAGGCATCTTGACGAAAATTACCACTCGCTCATCTGATCCACTTACTCACTCTACGGATACCAAACAATGTCCCTTTGCCGACTCTATTACTATAGCTATCATGGATAAATCGAGGCTCTCGTAGAGGTGCAATATATCCATAGATGAGATGTTGTACTATCCTATCACGAAATACGAGTACAATAAGTTCTCTGACGACTGGATCTTGGATAATATATCTACTGGTAGGACTGATGACATAAGTTTCAGTACAAAGTTCATAATAGAGTTGTTTCATATTGATCTCAAGGTGTTGTTCTCGTGCGATGATGTCGGGTTTTTTGAGTTTTCATCTACGAGCACGACAGTATGCTTGTTCCAAGTCTTCATAGTCGAGTTTCATAGAGAAAACAGGGGAAATAAACAGTTTTGAAGGAACGAGGCAATTGTTGTTGTCGTCGTTGTCATTACGGTTGAATCACTGATTGGAAGATCGAGCATTCGCAACGGCTCTACAGTTATAGTAAATTTGACTTAAATTTACTACGTAGTACATCGCATAACACGAATTTATAACTGAACTCTCACTTCATGAGGTCTCAGTTAAATTCTAATGCGATTTACTATATTTGCGAGGATACAGATCTCTCCATATCTCATCTGGACAACTAATAGATAGAATCTATCAGTCATAGAGCTAAATTGTATAAGACCCCCATCTTACTGTGCCAATTATAACATTGGCACAACTGATTGATACCATATTACAGACCAAAATCAAGAGCAACTCAATACTAATGAAGGGGGGGGTCTTCCAATTTCGAAGGAACGAGGCAATCGTTGACGTCGCCGTCGCCAGCACGGTCGAACCACTGCGCGGAAGATCGAGCATTCGCATATATCACTTTTTTGTCTCTGTCAAGTCCTATCGGAATATATCCATCAAATCAGATCAATTCGTTGAGCTTAGCCAGGATAGCTTTATTGTCTGGAGTGTT
>Ga0209702_10002824_pt1 | contig 29092 bp, 25 predicted proteins | sample FRY01_FD_187210 | JGI IMG/M metagenome (GOLD analysis project Ga0209702, IMG submission 187210) | Freshwater microbial communities from Lake Fryxell liftoff mats and glacier meltwater in Antarctica - FRY-01 (SPAdes) (version 2) | ecosystem: Environmental > Aquatic > Freshwater > Ice > Glacier... | reverse complement strand
ATCATGAACCCTGGCAAGTTGGGATTCACGTCCAGTTTCGGTGAGGTTCGGTGGCCGTGAGCGATCCGCTCGACAAAATTTCCGCCGTGTTGCCAGGCCGATGGGACTTCGATGCGCTGCGTGCCGGTGCTGGCGTCACGGTGGTGTTCGCCGTTCCGTTCTTCGTGTTCGCCGCCTTGCTCGATTCAGACAACAACGGCACGAACAGATTGCTGTTCTTCGGGTTTGTACTTGGCTTCACGCTCGGCGCCGGTTGCGCCGCCTGGGTGCAGCGGGCCGGGGCCCCATTCAGCCACGGAATCGTCACGGCGTCGGGAACGTTTCTTGTCGTGCAGGCAATCCTGATCCTCGTTGCACTCGTGAGGGGGAGCACGATCAATTGGCTGAGCATCTTCTTCACGCTCACCTTCGTGGCGTTTGCTGGCTTGATGGGCGGCATTCTCGGCAATCGACTCCAGCGGCGCGGCTTCGTCCCATCACAGCGAAGGCGCCGCTAATGGCACAGTTTCTGGTGATCGACGTCGGCACGAGCGGGCTCCGAGCCGCGGTGGTCGACGACACGCTGTCAATCGTGGCGTTCGAATACCGAGCGTGCCCGCCGAGTAGCCCGTCACCGGGCCTCGTCGAGTTCGATGCCGCCGACATCGCTCGACTGTCACTCGATGCTGCGCATGCCGTTCTGGCCCGGGTCGATGACCCTGTCGACGCAGTCGGCATCACCAATCAGCGGGCCAGTGTCGTGGTCTGGGATCGCGCCACGGGCAAGCCAGTCGGCCAAGGTCTTGGCTGGCAGGACCTGCGCACCGTGATGGAGTGCATCATGGCCAAGGCCGAACACGGTTGGGCAATGGCACCCAACCAGAGCGCAACGAAACTCCAGTGGATCCTGGCCAACACACCTGACCTCGAGGGCCGCGACCTCTGCGCTGGCACCCTGGACAGTTGGTTGGCTTGGACGCTGACAGAGGGCGCTGTCCACGTCGCTGATCACACCAACTTCTCGGCGACTACCACCGGCCTTCGCTCGATCGACGGCACCGGATGGCGACACGACATCCTCGATGCCTTCTCGATCCCCGAAGCAATCCTGCCCGACGTCGTTGACTCGGCAGGTGTGATCGGACATGCCACAGCGCTCCCCGGCAGCCCACCGATCGCCGCGCTGGTCGGCGATCAGCAGGCCTCACTCATCGGCCAGGGCTGTGTCCGGCCCGGCCAGGCGAAGATCACGTTCGGTACGGGCGGGATGCTTGATGTGTGCACCGACGGCGGCACCCCCGATGCAGCCAACCGTCATGCCCACGGCACCTATCCCCTGCCGGTCTGGTCGCTCAGAGGCACCCTTACCTGGGGTGTCGAGGGCATCATGCTGTCGGCTGGCACGAACGTCGAGTGGCTCCGTGACGACATGGGTCTCATCGATACCGCTGAGGCAAGCCACGACGTCGCATCTCAGTGTGCCAACTCGGGTGGAGTCATGTATGTGCCGGCATTACTCGGGCTCGGCACACCCAGTTGGGACTACGGCGCCCGCGGCACCCTGCTCGGCCTGACTCGGGGAACCGAACGCAGCCATGTGGTACGCGCCGTGCTCGAAGGCATCGCACACCGAGGCGCAGACCTGGTCGACGCAGCAGTGGCCGACACCGACGTCGATCTGGCCGCGTTGCGCATCGACGGCGGCATGAGCCGCAACCCCACATTCGTCCAGGCCCTTGCCAATGTGACGGGTCTGCCGGTCGAGGTCGCGCCGGTGGTCGAGGCCACGACGCTGGGCGCGGCGTTCCTCGCCGGCGTCGGTATTGGCGTCTGGAGCGAGGTTGGCGACATCGATGCCCTGTGGATTCCGGCACACACGGCGACCCCCGACGCCGGCGTCGATCGTGATGCACTCCGTCTGAGCTGGGCTAATGCCCTGACCCGGGCCGCTGGATGGATTCCTGATCTGTCGGCACTCGACTTCTGATCAATCACCCCTCGCGGCCCACATTGGCCCTACAATCAGCGAGCGAATTGGAACAACAACGCCCGAACCACCAGGCTGTTCTCTGTATGAACTCGAAAGGACCATCCCTCGTGGATCTCGACACCACTGAGCGCGCATCGTCGCGGCGCTCCCTGCTCAGCCTTGGCGGCATCGTCGCGGCTGGCACCGCCGTAGCCCTCGCCAGCAGCACATCTGCCGCTGCCGCTCCGGACAAGCCCACCGATGCCGACCGTGTCGCACTGAACGCTGCGTTGCGTCTCGAACTCGCAGTTCGCGATCTGTACCAGCAGGCCGCCGGCGAACTCGACGGCGACGTCGCTCAGTTGGCCAGCGTTGTTGCTAAAAATCATGAGTCGTACGCCCAGGCCATCTCCGGCGCCATCGGCACTTCGGCGAACCAGCGCAACGAAGACGTCTTCAATGCGCAGCGCAGCCTCTTCGCTGTCAGCGATGCCCAGGCCTTCGGTGCAGCCGCTCGGACACTTGAGAACATCGCTGTGGCCACCCACACCGAATTGCTCGCCAACTACGAGAGCATCGACGCCATCGAGCTGACCGCCTCGATCATCACCACCGAATCCCGCCAGGCTGTTGTCTTCACCAGCCTCGCCGGTTTCGCTTCCAACCTCGACGAGATGCTGAGCAACTCTGTTGCGCCCCTCGAACTCTCTGGCGGTGCAGCATGACCGACTCAACTCCCCTCACCACAGCGAACCTCGACGCCCGCGTCGGTCGCCGCCAAGCTTTACGGATCGGCGGCCTGTCGGTTTCGCTTGCGGCGCTGGTCGCAGCCTGCGGCACCGATCGCGGTGGCGACACCGCCCCGGGCCGAGTCGGCAACGCTGACCCGATCCTGCCGCCACCTGACTACGCCGTCAACGATGTCGTTCTGCTCCGTACCGCGTCGTCGCTCGAACTCACTGCTGTTGCCGTGTACGAGACCGCCAAGGGCCTGGGTGTCCTGGAAGGATCGACCGCCGAGCTCGTCGAGCGCCTCCAAGCCAATCACCAAGCCACTGCCGACAAGATGGCCGAACTGACCGAAGCTGCCGGCGGCACTGCGTGGACCGATACGAACCCGTGGATCATGGAACGGGCAGTCGCTCCGATTGTCGACACGATCACCATGAGCGACGACGTTCTTCGTGACGTCATCAACCTCGCCATCACGCTTGAGAACCTTGCCGCGTCAACGCACCAGTCGCTCACGGGCATCCTGACCGAGCCGAAACAACGGCTCGCCACCGCCAACGCCTCCACCGAAGAGTCCCGCCACAGCGCTGCGTTGGTCCTCAATGTATTCGGAACAGGAAATCGGTTCAGCCCGGCGCTCGTCAACGAAGACGTCGAGCGCACACCACAGAACACGCTGGCGATGTACGCCATCAACTCCGCGTTCGGTTCACTTGCTCAGCAGGAACTGATTGTCGGTGAAGCTGACGAGAACGGTGCACGGACGACGTTCATCCTCGCTACCCCTGCGGCCAACTCTTTCATCTACGAAGAACTCAGCTGACGCCGTAGGCTCCCCCACGCAATGGTGAGGTGGCCGGGTAGCCGCGGCGGTGGGCCTTCGGGTGATGCCGTCGAGGAAAGTCGGGACTCCACAGGGCAGGGTGCTGGCGAAAGCCAGGTTGGGGCGACCTGACGGACGTGCAACAGAGAGAGACCGCCGATGGATGAGCCACCTTTCGAGGATGGCTGATCACAGGTAAGGCTGAAACGGTGCGGTAAGAGCGCACCAGCAGTCACGGCGACGTGGCTGGCTTGGTAAACCCCACCCGGAGCAAGACCGAGCAGAGGACATGAACGGCCCGTTCGCACCGTTTCGACGGCGCATCCTCGGGTAGGTCGCAAAGATGGATGGCTGCCAGATCGACTTCGGTCGATCTACAGAATCCCGCTTATAGGCCGCCTCACCATTGCGCCCGTACCATGAGCTGGGGCGTTGGCGCTAGTTTCTCGCGCAACAAATCTCTTTGCGCCAAAGGCACGTGGACGGACAGTCCCGAAGGTCGAACAGAAGTTGTGGCAAATTTTCGTGTCGAATCGGCGGTCTTGAACATTTTGATCCAATCTTGATCTCAATCAGATCGTGGCCTAAAAATGCAGGCGAAGAATAATTGGTGCTAAACGGCTCACGCCACGGAACCGCATCACCAAGAAGTAACACCTTGTGCAGACTCGGAGTCACCATCAAACCAAGAAAGAATCCAGCATGCCGAATACCCCCAACACCATTGAGCCGTCTCGCGTCTCGGGTCGCCGCCTCCTCCTTCGCCTCTGTGCGCTTGTCGCAATAACGTCGACCACGTTGGGACTGGTCAGCGCCGCGCCCGCTACTGCCGGCGACACAACCGCAACCGTCACCATCACAGGTGGTGCGCTCACCATCACCGTGCCAGTCAACGCTGGCAACCTTGGATCCGCGGTAAACACAGTCAGCGGTTCGACCATCGGAGGCCAGCTCGGCCAGGTGCAAGTCAGCGACTTACGCAGCGGTACCACCGGCTGGGTTGCCTCCGCCATCTCCACACCGTTCACGCTCTCTGGTTCAACCATCGCGGCCAGCAACATCGGATATGTAGCTGGGTCTATTACCAAAGTCGGCACCGCCACATACACGGCCAACAACCCGACCAACCTCACTGTTGTCTCGCCCGTCGTGACAGCGACTGCCATCACCGGCAACAACACTGCAACATGGAATCCAACGATCAACGTCTTTATCCCAGGCGGAACGACCGCAGGGACCTACACAGCAACCATCACTCACTCGTTGGCGTGACCCCATGACGACACCGCTGCGAGCCGCCCTCGCCGCCATGATCACCATCGTGGTCGCAACTTCCGGGTTCACGGCGCCCGCGTCCGCTGCGCCAGCGCCAATACCGAACACTGAAGCGGGCAGCATCGGTCTTCGTCTCCTCGACCAACCCGCCGATACGACAGACAACCCACGAGCCCAGATCTACATCATCGATCACCTTGCACCGGGCACAGAGATCCAACGCCGCATCGAAGTCTCGACCACCAACACTGCTGCGCAGGTCCACCTCTACGCAGCAGCCGCGACCATCACCGACGGCTCGTTCCTGGGAGAACCTGGCGAGAGACCCAATGATCTATCGACCTGGACATCGGTAACACCCGGCGACATCAACATGGCATCCAATCAAATCGCGACTGCGACCGTGACAATCACCGTCCCGAGCGACGCAGCCCCAGGTGAGCACTACGGCGTCGTCTGGGCCGAGGCCCGCACCCCCGCCACCGACGACGGAGTCATACAGGTGAACCGGGTCGGCATCCGCCTGTATCTCTCGATCGGACCCGGCGGCCCACCCGCAGCGGCCTTCGAGATCACATCGCTCGCGGCGGGAAGGGACCTCGCCGGCGTACGAACCGTCGTTGCCAACGTCACCAACGCCGGCGGCCGGGCACTCGACATCTCTGGAGAACTCGACCTCCGCAGCACCTCAGGTGATCTGCAAGCAGGGCCATACCCTGCTGACCTCGGCTCGACACTCGCGATTGGAGCCACCGAGCCAGTGACAATCACGATCAACTCCGAATTGCCCGCCGGCCCATGGGACGCTGAGATCACACTGCGAAGTGGACTCGTCGAACGATCCGCGACCGCTGAACTCACATTCCCCGCTTCTGGGATTTCGCCCTCTGTGCCTGCCGAACCAATCGACGCCGGCAGGAGCGGTCTGCCACTACTTACCGGACTGTTTGCAGCCATTGCTCTGTTGGCTCTCGTCGGCGTATTCGTTCTCGCGATGATCATCGTTCGACGTCGACCGACAGAGCACACGGAGCAAGCGTTCCCCGCGTAGGCGGCACGCGGCAATCAAGGACATCTGCATGCAAACGTTCAGAACTTTTTGCCGCTCCAAAACCGCCACGTTTGCAACTGTGCTCGCTGTCGGCGCCGGCCTGTTGTTCGCGATCGATCGACCCGCCGAAGCAGGAATTGTGCCAGCGGTGGCGATGGGAACCGCCGACAGCTACTCGGTGCTCGGCGCCTCAACGGTGACCAACACGGGCTCCAGCGTTCTCGGCCAAAGCGTCGGCCTCTCGCCGGGAACAGCGATAACCGGCTTCCCACCAGGTGTGGTGTTGGCTCCGGGAACGATCGAAGCTGCCAACGCAACGACACTGCAAGCCCAGTCGGACCTGACGACCGCGTACGTCGACGCCGCGAGCCGCTCAGTTGAGGTAACGCTGGGCAATTCTGATCTCGTGGGCCAGACACTTGTTCCTGGCGTCTACGCAGCGACTGCGAAGGCACCGCTCAGCCTGTCAGGACAACTTATCCTCGACGGCCAAGGCAACCCCAACGCCGTGTTCATCTTCCAGACCGACTCGACTCTGACCACGAGTGTCGCCAGCTCCATCGCCCTCACCGGAGGAGCCTTGGCGTGCAACGTCTTCTGGCAAGTCGGTAGCTCGGCCACCCTCGGCGTCAGCTCGACGTTCGTCGGAAACATCTTGGCACTGGTCTCGATCACGGTCGGGACCAGCGCCTCCGTGCACGGCCGAACCCTCGCTCGCAACGGCGCGGTCACGCTCGACAACAACGTGTTTAACAAACCTGGCTGCACCAGCCCTGGGGCACTCTCCATCACCGTGCCGTCTGATGCAGGAAGTCTCGGATCCGCGGCAAACACAGCCGGCGGATCGACCATCAGCGGCCAACTCGGTGAGGTGCAGGTCACCGATACGCGCAGCGCTACCACTGGTTGGGTTGCCTCCGCCGTCTCCACAGCGTTCACGTCCACTGGTTCGACCATCGCGGCCAGCAACGTCGGATACTCCGCTGGCACGATCACCAAAGTCGGCACCGCCACATACACGGCCAATGATCCCCCCGACCTCACTGTCGTCTCGCCTGTCGTGACAGCGACTGCCATCACCGGTCACAACTCCGCAACATGGAATCCGACCATCAGCGTCTTTGTCCCAGGTGGAACGACCACCGGGGTCTACTCAGCAATCATCACCCATTCAGTCACGTAGACGGACCCGTTGGAGCAGTCTCGTTGAAGGTGTGCAGGATCGGGCTGCCGTCACGGAAGTTGATGCGGCACACCGACGCATGGTCGAGGTGGCAGGTCCACGAGATGCCGATGTCGACACCGAGCGCCCACGCCACTGCCGACTTCATCGGTGACACGTGGCTGACCACGACAATGTTCGACATCGAAGCCCGCTCGACCAAATCGTTACATGCGGCACGGACGCGCTCGTCGAGTGTGGCAAGCGACTCGCCTCCCTGCGGCACGTAGGCGAAGTCCTTGCGCCAGTTGTTCCAGACCTCGGACGGGACGTCGGCGTGCTTCACACCTTCGTACTTGCCGTACGACAACTCGATGAATCGCTCGTCTGTTTCCACCGGCAATCCGAACGCCTCTGCGGTCTGCTGCGCACGCTGCAAGGGGCTCGCTATGACGGCGTCGACCTGCCCGGCGCCAAGCACCATCGCTGCTACCGCGACGGCCTGCTGTACGCCGACCTCGTCGAGATCCTGATCGAGGCGCCCTTGCAGTTGGCCGGCCTTGTTCGCCGCCGTGCGGCCATGTCGGACGAGAATCAGCACGTCAGGAGTTTGGCACAGCCCGTCAGTGTCCAGGCACTGCGGACAGCAGTCCGTTCTCCATAAATCGCCGCCGACTCTCGGCAGTGCCCAGCTTGTTGTTGCGCCAGATCCAAGTGCACAGGCCGAGACCGACCAGTTCGAGGAGCACGCTTGTCAGACCACGGTCAGTAACCGGCCACGGATCGTCACCAAAGCTCAGCCCAGTGAACGGCCACCAGAACACATCAGTGTTGTTCCACGCCCCGTCGAAGACGAGATGCAAGAACATGCCGATCGGTAAACCGAGGAGCATCTTGCGGATCGGCTTGCGACCCGACGTGGCCAGCATCAACACCGCCAGCAGGACAACGCTCACCGTGATGCTGTGCAGTGCACGGGCCCCACCGAACAGGCCGTCGAGGAGTGGCAGGAGCGACCCGACGACAAGCAGCCGGTAGTCGAAACGTGGATCGCGAAAGACGTAGCCGACCGCCAACACGGCGGTGCCGATGAACCAGAAAAACATGTCAGACGATGAGCAGACGGCCGCACTGCGGGCAGTCGGTGTAGCCCGACTCGGCAGCCTCTTCCTTGGCCGTGTCGACCTCGGCAGCGGACAGGTCGAGGTGGCAACCCTCGCAGCGATGGCCCTTCAATTCGGCAACGGCGACCCCCACCGCTGAACGCACGGCATCGTAGTGCGAGGTGACGTTGGAATCGAGCGGCTCGAGTGCTGCGATGCGCTGGTCGACGAGGTCAGCCAGTTCGGCGTCGATGTCGTCGCAGACACGTGCCAGTGCCTCATCGGAGGATCGCAGTGCGGTCCGGAGGGATTCCTCGGTACCGAGGTGGGCAGTGAGGTCGTCGTCCAGCGCGGCTTGCTCTTCAAGCGCAGCGAGTTCTTTGTCGTCGAGTTCGTCGCGCTTGACGTTGATCGTTTCGATCTCGTGCATCAGCGCTTCGGCCTCGCGGGGAGCGATGACCGTCTTCATCTGCGCTTCGAGCCGCTGCCGATGGGAGGTGAGTTCGGCGTTCGCTGCCTCGGCAGATTCGATCACCGTCGCCAACTCGGCAAGGCGCTGCACGAGCTGCGTGCGGCGTTTCTCCCACGCGGTCATTTGGTCGGTGCGAGTCGCCAAGTCGTCGCGCTCAGGCAACCGCTTCCGCCGCACAGCGAGCTGATCGGCTTCGGTGTCGATCCGTTGCAACGTCAAGAGCTGGCTCGCCAACGAGACGTCGGCGGGGGCGGCAGGCTCGGCGTTCTCGGCAGTGTCAGCGTCGTCGGTCATCTCAAGCCATTGTGCCAGCTCGGCAACCAATCAGAGGCAAGGGCCGAGGATCGCCAACTCTTCGATCGTCGGTAGCGGTGAATTTGGATCGAGAATGTCTGGCGGAATCGTCGTACCAACCTCAACCGCCTCGACGATCGGGATGGTTTCCGCTGGCACCGTTTGAGTCGGCGAGGCATCCTCCAGCGGCGGTGTGGTCGCGGGCGCGTCAGGATCGACCTCCGACTCGACAACTTCGAAGCCGACAACCTCGATGAGACACTCGTTGCCCGGCAGGAAGAGACGGGCGTTGGGACGCTTGGGCGCCGGTGGTTCGTCCCAATCGAGGAGCGGCAGAAAGGCGTGCGCCGGATCCATGAACGCCTTCCAGATCTCAGCCGGGAAAAGACCGCCCTGGACCCGGTTGACACCTCGCGCAAGGAACTCCTCGATCCCAACCATCGGGGTGTAGGCATCCGGGTCGCCGACCCACACAGCAGTGGAGAGTTGCTTGGTGCCACCGACAAACCAGGCGTTGGTGTTGTCCTGCTGCGTGCCGGTCTTACCAAACGCCGCGCGGTCGTTGGCAAGCGAGTGGCGGCGGGCGGTACCGCTACGCAAGACGCCCTTCAAGATGTCGATGGTGAGCAGTGCCTTGTCCTGGTCGAAGACCTTCGAACCCGGGTCGAAGTGCGTGTAGGTGCGGACACCGTCAGCGTCGGTGATGTAGTCGACGTAGTAGGGCTGCTTGTGCACGCCCTCGTTGGCAACGGTCTGGATGCCGGCTGCCATGTCGAGCGGGCTGAGCTCGTTAGCACCCGTTGCGAAGCTCAAGAAGGGCTTAATCGGCAGGCGTTCACTCTCAGGTTGGCCGGTGTAGAGGTAGGGCGACGTGGCGGCCCGGTACACGGTGTCGACCATCCGGTTGAGGCCAACAATCTGTGAAAGGCGAGCGAACGCACAGTTCACCGACGACCAGGTTTGCTGGGCCAGGTTGGTGACGCTTCCTGCAATACCGCCGTTGATTTGAAAGAACGGTTCTTCTCCGCCGGGGTTGTCGAATCGGCAGCCTCGTACGCCGTCGATGATGTCGCCTGCCTGTGCGCCAGCCTGCACCGCTGCAGCGAGGATGAGGAACTTGATACTCGACCCGGTCTGGCGTGGAGCAAGGGCCATGTTGACCTCGCGCTCGTTGGGCACGAAGCCGGACCCGCCGACCATCGCACGGATCGCTCCCGAAGTGGAGTCGAGCGACACGATTGCGTTCTCGAACCGTCCGCCTGTTGCCGGCAGCACGTCGTGCGCGTCTTCGGCAAGCAACTGCAAATTCGAGTCGAGCGTCGTGTAGATCCGCAGGCCACCCCGGAACAGCTGGTTGTAGCGATCCTGCAGCGTGGCTCCGAGAATCGTTGACTTGTTGAGCAGATAGTCGCGTAGCGCCTCAGTGAAGTACGAGCGGTCGTTCGAGCGAGTGGGGATCGTCTTCACCCGGGTGGGGATGGCGAAGGTGTCGAGGACGACCCCGCGCTGGTCCTCAGTGAGGATCTCTTCGGTGACGAGGCGGTCAGTAACCTGCAGCCAGCGTGCACGGCTCCGTTCCGGCTCGTTGATCGGGTCGAAGCCCGACGGTGAGCGGACCAAGCCGGCAAGGAATGCGGATTCGATGAAGGACAGTTCGCCGGCGGTCTTGCCGAAGTAGGTCTCAGCTGCAGCCTGGATGCCGTACGCGTTGTTTCCGAAGAAGACGGTGTTCAGGTAGCGCTCGAGGATCTGCTCCTTCGTGAGCTCTTTCTCCAGCATCCGTGCGTAGTGCGCCTGGAGCAGCTTGTAACGGCCGTCGCGTTCGAGGCCGGCGAGGAAGTCATTCTTGACCACCTGCATGGTGATGGTCGATGCACCCTGCTGCGGTGAGTCACTTGCGAAGTTTGACAGCGTGGCCCGGACGAGTGAGCGGACGTTGACGCCGTCATGGTTGAAGAACTCCTTGTCTTCGACGATGAGGAACGCTTGGACGACTTGCAGTGGTACGTCCGCGTACTTGATCGGCTGGCTGTTCTCCAGCTCGTAGACGGCGATCTCCTCACCGTTGACGTCGTACACGTAGGTGCGCTGGGCGAGTCCCTCGAACTCGGGCAGGACCACCGGGAGCTCATCGTGAGCGTTCGCGATGTGCCAGATCCGCGGAGCAACGGCGACCACAACGGCAGTGATCAGCAGCGCACCCGCTGCGATGATCGCAAACAGACGAGGAAGCCAGCCGGTGATGCGCACAGTGGGTCGACAGTAGTGCTGCTGACTTACTGATTCCGGCCACCCGGCGAGGGTCACGCTGCCGCTACCTTTCATTCCGTGACCTCTCGCTTCCCCACCAAGCCCTTCCGCTTCGGCGTCCAGCTCTCAAACGCCGCCACCGGTGCCGACTGGACCGAGCAGGCAAGGATGGTCGAATCACTCGGCTACGACGTCGCCACGATGCCCGATCACTTCGGCGATCAGCTCGCACCGGTCCCAGCACTGCAGGCAATTCTCGATGTCACGACCACGCTGAAGGCCAGCGCGCTCGTGTTTGACAACGACTACAAGCACCCGGTTGTGCTCGCCAAAGAACTCGCAACGATGGACGTGCTCTCGAACGGCCGTGTCGAAGTCGGCCTCGGCGCCGGTTGGATGATCTCCGACTATGAGCAGGCTGGCATGCAGTACGACCGGCCTGGCGTGCGCATCGACCGTTTCCTTGAAGGCCTCCACATCATCAAGTCGGCAATGGGTCCCGACCCATTTTCCTTCGAAGGTGAGCACTACACGATCTCCAACTACAACGGTTTCCCGAAGCCGGTCGGTGGTAAGTGCCCGCCCGTGATCATTGGCGGTGGCGGGCCACGTGTACTGAAAATCGCGGCCCGCGAGGCTGACATCGTCGGCGTCAACGGCTCACTCCACGCCGGCGTGATCGGCCCAGATGCCATCTCGACGATGACTGGCGAAGTGATCGCCGAAAAGGTCGCGATCGTCGCCGCTGCGGCCGAAGCAGCTGGTCGGCTCGATCACATCGAAATGAACATTCGTGCCTTCTTCGTCAGTGTCACCGACGATCGCGCTGGACAGGTCACCGGTATGGCCAGCTTGATTGGTGTCGAAGAGCAGATGATCGAAAACTCGCCGTTCGCTCTGATCGGCAGCCCGTCGAAGATCGCCGAAGACATTGTCGCCCGCCGCGAGCAGTACGGCTTCAGCTACGTGATCGTCGGCCCAGACGAACTCGAGGCCTTCGCTCCGGTCGTCGCCCAACTCGCTGGCAAGTAACGCTCCGTGGCCCGCCGATCACTCGGCATCTCCGGTGAGTCGGCAGCCGCGCAGGCCTACATGGCCGGTGCCGAACTGCTCGGCTGGGACATCCGCTCCGAAGGTGCGGGCGTCGACGTCGTGGTGCCTGCGCCCCTTGCATTGACGCTTGCACTTGCTGACGCGTCGGTAGATGCTGGCGGCCGACGCTCGTTCGGGTGGCCCCTGATCACAACGGCAGCCGTCCAAGAACTGCTGCGACGGGCTCCATTGGTAGGTGCTGTCACGAACCTCTCGTCGAGGTCCACTCGTCCAGCCCCACCCGCAGAGGCGTCACTGTCGGGCGGCGTGCTGCTCTCCTCGGCGCACGACCAGATCGCGCTCACGATGCTCGTCGCCCGGCTCGTCGGGATGGGCGCGCCGCAGTCGGTCACCGCATCCGTCGGGCTCGATGCGAACGGACTCGACGACGCTGCTGACGTGGCGATCGAATTCGTCGGCGGGCTCACTGCTCATGTGCACGCCGACTGGCAGTCGGAGTTGGTGACCAGCCAGGAGTTCCAGTTGGCCGGCGAGGCGGGTGTGCTGCGCTCCGAGACCGATCCGCGCCAGTCGCTCGAGTTCAACGGCGAGCGGGTTCGGCTTCTGGCCGCGAACGTCGCTGACGAGCAGCACCGCCCGCTCCACGAAACCGGTGTGGTCGCGATGCTCAAGACCATCGCCGCCGCGTTCGATGCGGGAACGCTCCCCTACGCCTTCACGCTGGCCTTCGGACGCGGCGTGCTCGAGGTGATCGTTGCGGCCGCTGCCTCGGCAGGCCGTCACCAGCCGGTAGCACTGCCGTTCGGTGGCGATCGCAACGCAACGCCGCAGCAGTTGCTGGCCGGCTAGTTCCGCTACTTGATCTTCTGATCCTTGGCGATCACGACGATGCCGTTGTCACTGATGGTGAACTGCTTTGCGTCTTGCTCGGCGTCAAAACCGATGCGGGTGAACTCGGGAACGTTCACGTTCTTGTCGACGATGCACCGATGCAGCCGAGCACCCGGCCCAATCGTGACACCAGGGAACAAGATCGAGTCGGTGACGTGGGCGTCATGGTCGACGAACGAGCCGGGCCCGATGATCGAGTTCTCGACATGTCCACCCGACACGATCGACCCCTGACATATCAAGCTGCCGTCGACAAATGCCGGCTCGCCACCACGTCCACGGGACACTTTGGCCGGCGGCAGCGCCTGACGACCGGTGAATACCGGCCACTTGTTGTTATAGAGGTTGAACACCGGCACCGGTGCGATGAGGTCCATGTTGGCGTCGTAGAACGCATCGAGCGTTCCGACATCACGCCAGTACCCACGTTCGCGCTCATCTTGACCGGGCACGTCGTTCTTTGAGAAGTCGTACACGCGGGCTTGCCCAGATGCCGTGAGCGCAGGGATCACATCGCCGCCGAGGTCGTTCATCTCGCCGTCCTTCGGTGTGACGATGTCGATCAGCGTCTCTCGATCGAACACATAGTTCCCCATGCTCGCCAGACACATTTCATCGTTACCCGGCATGGTCGGCGGGTTGGCGGACTTTTCGTGGAAGGCAATGATCTTGCCGTCAGCGTCAGATTCGATCACGCCGAAGTCGACGGCCTCGCGCTTAGGAACAGGGATGGCCGCAACGGTGACACCGGCATTGTTCGCCATGTGTTCGTCGACCATCTGGCGCGGATCCATCCGGTAGATGTGGTCAGCGCCGAACACACAGACGATGTCGGGCTTTTCGTCGTTGATCAGGTTGAGGTTCTGATAAATCGCATCTGCTGAACCCTGGAACCAGTACGGGCCGCGGCGCATCTGTGCTGGCACGGGCGTGACGTAGTCGCCGAGCAGCGTCGAGAACCGCCAGGTCATCGAGATGTGACGGTCGAGGCTGTGGCTCTTGTACTGCGTGAGAACGACGATCTTGCGATAGCCGGCGTTGGCGAAGTTCGACAGCGCGAAGTCAATCATGCGGTACGTGCCGGCGAACGGAACAGCCGGCTTGGCACGGTCGTTCGTGAGCGGTTGCAAGCGTTTTCCTTCACCGCCGGCGAGGACGATTACGAGCACGGTCGGTTCAGCAGGCATCGCTCTCCAACGTACCCGAGCCGGGTGCGTCCGAACAGGTGGTGAGGGACTTCTTAGCGCTGCAGCTCGACGTACAGGTCGCGGTACCGCTTGGCCGGTTCACGCCACGACCAGTCGACCGTCATGATCCGCTTCTGCAGCGCCGCCCGTCGACGCCTGTCCGTCACGCGTCGCCCGGCACGGAACATCGCGGCCAGCAAGTCGGTCGGCTCGCCAGAGCGGGCCACGAAGCCACGGCCGGCAGTCGGTCTGTCGGAACGCTCAGCGGCGTCAACATCAGGGACCGTATCGACGAGGCCACCGACGGCTGTGACGACCGGAATCGCCCCGTAACGCATTGCCTGCATCTGTGTCAGCCCGCACGGCTCGAAACGGCTCGGCATGAGGAACAGGTCGCCGCCGGCGAACATCTGCTGCGACAGCGCCTCGTCGTATCCCTCGACGAAAGCCAGATGTTCCGGGTGCGCGGCGACGAGACGGTGGAGTTCGGCGGCAAGTGCGGCATCGCCTGATCCGAGAATGCCGAGCCGCATGGGAATGTCAGCGAGCAGCGGGATGAGCGGCGTAATGAGATCGACGCCCTTCTGATGAGTCAGGCGGGTGACGATCGTGGCGAGAGGAACGTCGTCGTCGGGCAGACCGAGCCGTTCGAGCAGCGCTGTCCGGTTGGCCGGCCGCTGAGTGAGTGTCTTGGCATCAAAGTTCTGGACGAGCAAAGGATTATCTGCCGGATTCCAGACGTCGGTGTCGATGCCGTTGAGAATCCCAACGAGCGCATCGCCGCGGGCACGGAGCGCCGCGTCGAGCCCAAACCCGCCCTCGGGTGTCGTGATCTCGGTGACGTAATGCGGTGACACAGCAACGATGCGGTCGGCAAGCGCAAGGGCCCCAGACAGTGGGTTCGTATCGCCCCACCATTCGTAGTGTTCGGCGTTCGGGCCGATCACGTCGAGCCATTCAGGCCCGGCAACCCCCTGGTAAGCGAGGTTATGGATCGACACGACAGTCGGTGGCGGCGATTCGAGGGCCGCCAACGCAGCCCCCGTGTGCCAGTCGTTGAGATGGAGGATGTCGGGCGGATCAGCCTCGACAAATGCAGCGATCGCGCGGGAGAACCTGAAGAACCGTTCGTCGTTGTCGACCCAGCCGCGGCCGTCGGCGTCGAGGTACGGATGCGAACGGGCCATGCCGGGCACACTGATCAAGTGCAGTGGGCCGACCTCGGGATGGCGCCCGCTCCGCACCAACGCTGCACCCACCCAGGCAGGCACATCGAGGGTCGTGACGGTCTCATCGATCAGGCTGATGCCGCCGTAGTCGGGCATCACGAGATCGACGTTGACACCAAGCCGACGGAGTTCGGCACTGAGGCCAGCGGCCGCTGCGGCAAGCCCACCAACGGTGGCGACCGGAGAAAGTTCGGCGGTGGCGAACACGACGCGCATGAGCGCAGTCTGGCCGATATCGCGCAAGATACGGTGCTTGACTGACCCTTGTGTCCGAGACAACGCCCATCGACTCCTCAATCCCCAGCGACCTCGATGCATCGAGCCGCGACGAACTGAGTGAAGACATCCGTCTCCTGGGCCGCTTGCTCGGCGAGATCGTCCACGGGCAGGCCGGCGAGAAAACCTTTGAGCGCATCGAGTCCGTTCGACAGCTTGCCGTCAACGGCCGACGGGAGGGCCACAGTGCCGTCGAGGCGCTTCGTGATGCGCTGAGCGGTCAGCCGATCGAAGAGCAGCTCAACGTAATCCGGGCATTCGATTGGCTCTCGCTGCTGGCCAACACCGCAGAAGACGTACACGTCGAACGGCGTCGTCGGTTTCACCGGGTTGCACGCAGCAGCCCCCAGCCCGGCAGCCTCGACGCCACGTTCGAGCGGCTCGCTCGGCCCGATGTCTCCGACGCGCGTGTCGCCGAAGTGCTCGGCGAACTCCAGGTCTCCCCCGTCATCACCGCACACCCCACCGAGGTCCGACGCCAGACGATTCTTGACGTGCTCCGTGTCGTTGCCGAACTCCTCAACGAGCGCAGCAGCCACGACGCAGACGATCCAACGACCGATGACATCGACAAGGCGCTGCACACCAACGTCCTGACGCTCTGGCAGACCGCCATCTTGCGACTCTCCAAGCTGCGCGTCCGCGACGAAATCAACGAAGCGCTCCGCTATTACCCGGCGAGCCTGTTCGAGACGGTTCCCGCTCTCGCCAGCGATCTGGAAGCTGTCGCCGCTGCCCGCTTCGGAGCGAACAACGTCGACGCCTCCAAGGCGATCAGCATGGGGTCATGGATCGGCGGTGACCGCGACGGCAACCCGTTCGTCACCGCCGATGTGATGCGGCTCGCCATCGGGCGCCAAACTCACGTTGCGCTCGAGCGCCACCTGTCCACCGTGTACCGCTTGAGCCGTGACCTGTCATTGTCGGCTCGCCTCATCACACCAACTGACGAGCTCCTCGCCCTCGCTGACGCGTCGTGCGACGACTCTCCGTTCCGCGCTGACGAGCCGTACCGGCGAGCGCTGCGCGGCATGCACGCGCGCCTCCACGCCTTCGCTGTCACTGCGATCGACCCAGACATCGACGATGTTCCCGGCCCGGTTCCCGACATCCCCCGCCCGGCCTACACGGCGATCGAGGAACTACAAACCGACCTCGGCGTCGTCGAGGAATCCTTGCGATCGCACGGCGCAGGCGACCTCGCCGACGCCATGGTCGAGCCAGCCCGCCGCGCCGTTGCCATCTTCGGCGCCCACCTCTGCGGCCTCGATATGCGCCAAAACTCCGCAGTCCACGAAGTCGTCGTTGCCGACCTGTTGGCGAACGCCAACGTCCACCCCAACTACCTCGCACTCGACGAGGCCGAGCGCGTCCAATTGCTCACCACTGAACTCGATTCGCCTCGCCTGCTGCGCCACCCAAACGCGGCCTACGACGAGCAGACCATCGGCGAACTCGACGTACTCGACGAAGCTGCCCGCTCGGTCGCACGTGTCGGCAAGCGCTCCATCCCGCACTACGTGATCTCGATGGCCGAAACGGTCAGCGATGTGCTCGAAGTGGCCGTGCTCCTGAAGGAAGTCGGCCTCGTTGAACCTGCATCTACATCGAGCACGGGCACCCGTCCGGCCAGCGCTCAGCTCGACATTGTGCCGCTCTTCGAGACCATCGGCGACCTCGCGAACTCGGCCGAGACGTTGACCGCCATGCTGGCAAACCCCGTCTACAGCCAACTCGTTGCGTCCCGTGGGGATCGACAGGAGGTGATGATCGGTTACTCCGACTCGAACAAAGACGGCGGCTACCTGTCGTCGCAGTGGAACCTCTTCGCCGCGCAGGCCGCGCTGGTCGAAGCCGCCGACGACGCCGGCATCCGACTCCGTCTGTTCCACGGCCGCGGTGGCACCGTTGGTCGCGGCGGCGGCCCCGCATACCAGGCAATTCTCGCCCAACCGGCCGGCTCCGTCGATCGTGCGATTCGCCTTACCGAGCAGGGCGAAATGGTTGCTGCCAAGTACGCCACCCCGGCCCTCGCCCGCCGCAACCTCGAGACATTGCTGTCGGCCACCATCGAGTCGTCGTGCCTCGACGCTGAACAGTTGGGCGCGCCGAACAATGATTTCACGGCGACGATGCAACAACTCGCTGACGCCGCCTACGACGCCTATCGCGCACTCGTCTACGGCGACGATCGGTTCGTCGACTTCTTCCGGTCAATCACGCCAACCAATGAGATCGCCATGCTCAACGTCGGCAGCCGCCCTGCGTCACGCAAGAAGTCCTTGGCCATCGAAGATCTCCGTGCAATCCCCTGGGTGTTCGGCTGGACGCAATGCAGGCTCATGATCCCGGCATGGTTCGGTGCTGGCTCTGCATTCGAGTTGGTCGCAGAGAACGACCCAGATGCCGCAGACCGCTTCGTCCAGATGTATGCCGAGTGGCCGTTCTTCACAGCAATTGTGAACAACATGGGCATGGTGCTCGCCAAGGCCGACATCGACATCGGCCGCCGCTACGCCGACGTTCTCGTCGAAGATGATGCGACGCGCAACGACATCTTCGGAGCCATCGAAGCCGAGCACGCCTTGACTCGCCGTTGGCACGAGCGGATCACCGGTTCACCCGACCCTCTCGCTGACAACCCGCTGCTCGCCCGCAGCCTCCGAAACCGCTACCCATACCTCGATCCGTTGCACGTCATGCAGGTCGACTTGCTCCGGCGTTTCCGCGACGGCGACGACAACGAACTTGTACAGCGCGGCATCCAGCTCACGATCAACGCCATCGCCACGGGTATCCGCAACTCCGGTTGATTTCTGCCATGTTGCGCGGATCTCACCGTGCGTGGTTACAATCTTGACCAATCTTGTCGTGTATACATCGTGAAGAAGAACTGGGTAGCTGCGATGACGCTCTTAGAACACACCGAACTGCCGCCGCTCAGCGACCAGTTGCCGCAGAAATTCTGGACGGGCACCTCGTACCACACACCCAGTGCATACGAGGTCGACTGCACGCCGTTCGAGATGAACGATGCTGACCTCGAGCCTGACAGCGAGCTCGCTCAGCTGATGCAGCGCACCTACGACGATGTCGGTCTGGTGCTGCTCCGCAACACCGGTCTCACCGACCCAGCCCGCATGCGCCAGTTCGCGCAAATCATCGTCAGTGAAGACATGACCTACGAGGGCGGCGCCAACCCCCGCGACAGGATGGAGGGCAACGTCTATGAGATTGGCGCCCCGCTCGTTGCACGCCTCCCGTATCACCACGAGATGGCGTACCTCGGCAAGAGCACGTCGCTGATCAGTTTTCTCTGCCTCGACACGCTCCCTGACGCCGGTGCCACATTTGTGAGCGACGGCGTTGCTTCGACCGACGCCATACTCGCCACGCCGCTCGGCCAGAAGCTCAAAGACCTCGGCGTCTGCTACCACCGCAGCCTCACCGACGCCGAGAATTTCATCGGTGAAGTCGGCTACGGCGTCTACAACCACTGGCAGAAGTCATTCGAAACCGATGACGCCGCAGTGGCCCAGGCCAAAGCCGAAGAACTCGGCTTGATCGTCGAGTGGGGCGAAAACCGCCTCATGCGGACCCGCTACTACAACCCGGCCTTCGAGTACTTCCCGACACTTGACCGGAACATGTTGTACTCCAGCCTCGCCGACCACGGCCTGTGGTTCGACACGTGGCCGCTCGTCCAGCATCTCCCGTTCGGGGCTCGGCCGCTCCACATGACCTACGGCGACGACAGCGAGTTCACCCGCGACGAGTTGCAACGGTTCATCGATGTGTACGACGAGTTCGGCACCAAAATCGACTGGGAGCGCGGCGACGTCTCGGTGATCTGCAACTATCGCTTCGCACACGGACGCCCCGGGATTGTTCTCGGCGAGGGTGAGACCCGCAAGTTGGGCGTGCTCCTCGGCGAGCAGTTCGATCGGGTCGGCCAGCGCGACGACAAGTGGTGACGGCGCTGGCCAACCAGGCCTGACGCTTAGACGCGTTCGATGATGATTGCCGGGGCCATCCCACCGGCAGCACACATCGTGATCAAGCCAAACTGCTTGTCTTGACGTTCGAGCTCGTCGAGCACCGTACCGATCAGGATCGCACCGGTTGCACCAATCGGGTGACCGAGCGCCATGGCGCCGCCGTTGACGTTGACCTTGCTGCGATCGAGATCGAGATCGCGCTGGAACTTCTCGGAAACCACAGCGAACGCTTCGTTGATCTCCCAGATGTCGATGTCGTCCTTGGTCATGCCAGCCTTTTGCAGAACCTTCAGCGCTGCAGGCACCGGGGCGTTCAACATCAGCGTGGGATCGTCGCCCATGTTGGCCGTGGCCACGACGCGTGCTCGGGCCTTCAGGCCGTGGGCCCTGGCGTAGTTCTCGCTGGTGATCAGGATCGCCGCTGCACCGTCGACGACGCCTGACGAGTTGCCAGCGTGATGCACATGGTTGATGTCGAGGTCGGGGAACTTCTGGTTGATCAGCTCGCGGAAGGTCTTTGAACCTGTCCCGTCCTCAGCAATGTGGCGGTAGTCGGCAATCGCCGAGAAGCTCGCCGACAGCTTCGCAAGCGACTCGGCAGTCGTGCCAGGCCGCGGAAACTCTTCGCGGTCGAGCGCAAGGGTGCCGTCGAGGTTGTACACCGCGATGAGCGACTTGTCGAAACGGCCCTCCTTGATGGCGATCTCGGCCTTGCGCTGCGAGTCGGCAGCGTGCGCGTCGAGTGCTTCGCGTGAGATGCCTTCGAGCGTGGCGATTGCGTCGGCGCACACACCCTGATGCGATTGCGGATGCAGTTCCTGCAGGTGCATGTTGTTCGCTCCCATGGGCATCAAGCCCTTCTTCGGGAGCGACATCATCTCGGTACCACCGGCGATCACGACGTCTTCCATCCCCGCCATGACGGCGTGCGATGCATAGTTCGTCGTGGTGATGCCGGAGCCGCAGAAGCGGTCAAGAGTCGCGCCGCTGGCTCTGATGTCGTACCCGGCGTCGAGGGCAGCCATGCGGCCGAGGTCGCCGCTCTGCTCCTGGACCTGCGAGCTCGTGCCCCAGATGATGTCGTCGACGTCGCCAGTGTCGAGGTCGTTGCGGTCACGGATTGCTTCAAGGACCGTGCGGGCGAGGTGTTGCGGGTGCAGGTGCGCCAATGCGCCCTTGCCCTGTTTGCCGACGCCGCGGGGTGTGCGGCAGGCGTCGATGATCAGTGCGTCAGACATAGGTGGTCTCCTTGAGATGCCGGGATGGCGTGCGTCGTGTTGAGTGCGACGTTAGAGAAATCGCGCTGTGGCACCGCAGCCGGAGCGTTGCAATCGGCCTACTCAGACCTGGCCAATCAACTCTCGTGCGACGTCGGCAGCGACATCGTTCTTTGCTGCCAGCGGCGGAAGGATGACGATCTGATCGAGGCCTGCAGCGTCGAGTTCACCGATCCGGGCTCGCAGGTCGTCTGGTGTGCCGACCAAGCAGGCGCGTTCGATCAGTTCTTTCGTGACGAACCGTTCCTCTTCGGGGATCACCCAGCAGTTGTGACCGAGATGCGTCCGCAGATGACGGCGCTCTTGCGGAACGGCCTCGACCGCAGCGACGTAGTCGTCCCACATCGGCAAGAGGTGTGCCGGCGGGCGTCGACCGAACTGGGTGAGCTGTTCGTAGCTGTAGTGCAGCGCAGCAATGGCGAACGCTCCGACCTGTTCCTTCACACGATCCGAGTCGATCGCCTCACCAGGTTCGAGCACAGCGATCGTCGTGAGTGTCGCAATGGGAAACGCGTGTCGGTCGGTGGAGAGTCCGTGCTGTTCCCGGCCGGCGGCAATCGCTGTACGGATCCCACGCACCGCGACTGGCTCAGGTGGCACCGATGTGATGAGGCCGTTGCCATACTTGGCCGCGAGACCGAGTGCCTTCGGCCCGAACGCAGACACGTAGACGGGCGGCACCGGGTCGTGCCGCACGAACCCATACTCGGGCATCTGGTGGCGGATCGGCGCAGTGTGACCGTTCAACGTGTAGTCGACTTCTTCGCCACGCAGCAGCGCTGTCAGAACGCGGAGGTACTCGTCGAATTCGGCGATTCGTTGGGGTTTGTGGCCCATGATTCGCATTGCCGTGTTGCCGGTGCCAATGCCGCAGAACGTCCGGCCTGGCGCCAGCTCATTGATTGTGCCAATCGCTGCTGCGGTGACCGGCGCGATGCGCGTTCCGGCGACTGCGACGCCTGTGCCGATGTTGATCGTCGACGTCCGGTCGGCGGCGAGCGCAAGGAGTGCATAGACGTCACTCCAGATCATCTGGCTGTCGGCGAGCCAGGCGTGTGTGAAGCCAAGCCGTTCGGCCGCGACCACGTCGTCGATGTCGGACGGGCGGGAGGCGATGCAGACGCCGAAATCCATAGTGTGCTCCAGCTCTAACGGAACGCCGCGAGGCGTTCGTTGGTGTCGTCGATCGGGTAGTCGGTCGACGCTTCGTACGCCAGGCCATCGGTCAGTCCCTCTTGTTCGGCGACTCGGAAGAGGTCTTTGTATGCGGCGAGGGACCCCCCTACTGTTGGCAACGATCACGTCGATGAGTTGGTCAACGGCGGCGTTGAGTTCATCCCGTGGAACTGACCGAGCGGCGAGTCCGATTGCTGCTGCCTCGGGGCCGCGTACGTTGCGTGCCGTCAGCGACAGTTCGCGCGCCTTCGTCATGCCCACCGCCGCGGGGAGTCGTTGGCTCATCCCCCACGTCGGTCGCAACCCGAATTTGGCGTGGGTGTCAGCCAGCGTGGCCTCGTCGGCAACGACCATGATGTCGCAGGCCAAAGCGATCTCGAGTGCCCCGGTGAAGCAGAAACCGTTCACTTTTGCGATCGACACGATCGGCCCGTTGGCCAGCTTGTCGATGAGGGCCCGCGCAGGAATATCGAGAATGTCTCCGACCACGCCATTGACAAGTTCGCGATCGCCGAGAGCCTTGAGATCAACGCCCGCACTGAAGGCTCGTCCGCTACCAGTGAGCACGACGACCCGTTGTGTCGGATCATCGATCGCTGCACCGATCGCTTCGTCGAGAGCGACGAGCATCGTTGGCGTCAGCGCGTTGAGGGCATCGGGTCGATGCAAGGTGATGGTCGTGACGGCGCCGGAGCGCTCAATCAGAATTTCGGTGTCGGTGGTAGCCACGACCGCAGTCTCCACCGTTTGTGGTCTGCCGACAGAGCCGGAGTGGGACTGCCGGCAATCAGCTCCGGTCGAACCACACCGAATCGAACCACGTCGCACCGGTGATCGAACATCGCAACGGCAAGCCATCAGGAGAAGTCCGGTTACACACACCCTGCACCTCGGCCCGGAATGCGTTGTCCCATGCCGTGTGGTCGAGGAACACGTACGTGGCAGCGTCGTTCGTCTGTCGTGTGATCTCCTGCCAAAGTTCAGCACGGCGCGCATCGTCAGGCGTCGCCTGCGCCTCGGCGATGAGGGCATCGCGTTCGTCGGTGCAGTAGCGGGCGAAGTTCAACGAGATGACGTCGATGGTTCGACAGATCAAGAAGAGCCGATCGAGCGACGGGTCGACCGCACCGAACTGCCTCCAAATCGCAGCGTCGTATTGGCCGAGTGCGATCTCTTGAATGTGCGTGTCTTGCGCGAGTTCGTCGAAGGCGACATTGAAGTGTCCGCCCCATCCCTGATCGAGAATCTCTGCCGTTCGCGTGGTGATGACCGCCGGCCCAAACCACTGCAACTCGACATCGATCTTGCCACCAGAACACTGGTCAGGGACGTCCGCGCAGTAGTCGGCAACAAGTGGTGTCGCAGCGTCAGGGTCGTCGCCCGCCTGGACGACATCAGGGGCATAGAAGGGGCTGTCCAATGTGAACATCTGGTTGGCGTCGGGCGCAACACCAAGGGCGATGAGGTCGCGATACGCCTGGAGCGGTGTGGCCAGCGTCAGCGCTTGGCGGGCGCGCAGGTCGTCGAACGGCGGGCGCGAGGCGTTGAGCATGACGAAGCTTTCCTCCCCTGACGTGTCGATGACGTTGACGATGCCGTCGTCAGCTTGCAGGTCGATGATCGATGCCGGATTCGTCGTCTGGATCGCTTGGAGGTCGCCGCTGTTCAACAGGTCGGTACGGGTGTCAGGATCCGAGATTGGTAGGAACTCGATCGCGTCGAGATACACATCACCGCCCCACCAGTCGTCGTTGCGTACGACGCGGGTGACCGAGTCGAGCGTGCGACTTTCGATCTTGAACGGACCGGTGCCGACTGGGGCCTGGTTAAGCGCCGGATCGAGGAGGGCGGCGGCGAGCCACGTGGGCGATGCTATGTAGCCGCCCTGGGTGCTCAGCGTCGCCGGGAACCGGGCGTTCGGATCGAGCAGGTTGTATTGGATGGTGAACTCGTCGATCACCTTCGTGGCATTTTCAGCTGGATAGAACGGTCGAAGACCGAAGCCGATGAGCGGACTGTCGAACTGAGCTTGGAAGCTTGCCTGTACGGCACTGGCGTCGAAGGGTGTGCCGTCGTGGAACGTGATCCCTTGGCGGAGTGTGACCTGCCAGGTCGTCAGGTCACCGTCGACGGGTTCCCACGATTCTGCGAGGTAGGGAACGATGCTGCCGTCGGACGCGACCGCGGCGAGCGTGTCGAAAATCGCATTCGCCATGACCTGGCCGGGCGCAGAGAGGACCGACGACGCCGGGTTCAGTCCATCGACGTCGGCTTCGAGGCCATACCGCAGCGTGCCGCCGCGGACAGGTTCGGGAAGCTCTGCGGGCTGCTCGGAGTGCTCCGCCGACAACTCTGCTGGTAACTCGGGTGCGGGCTGTGCGGGTTGCTCGGGTGCGGGTTGCTCGGGTGCGGGCTGCTTGGGAGGGAGGGTGTCAGAAGTTTGGTCAGACCCTGAACATGACGCGGCCACCAGCGCGGCCACGACGATGCCTGTTCTGAAGCATCCTCCGCCGCGCATTACCGCATCTTGTCACTCACACCGCCGGTGGGCTCGCAGACGTGCTGCAGTGCTCGGCAAAGCGGCTCACGAAGTCAGCGAGGTCGGCGCCAGTTTGCGGGTCGGTGAATTCCCCGTGCTCATTTAACTTGTCGCCGTAGCGTCCGATGCCTTTGGCGGCATCGTGTAGTGCAACGACCGACTCGGTGCGCAAGCTGCCGACGATTGCAAGGATTGAAACATCTGTCATGCGCGCAGTCTGGCCCGGGCCCGGGCGACCTGCGTGGTGCCAGCGGCAGGTTCGATCAGGCGGTCAGGTTCCTGCGCTGCTGGGCGGTCGACTTTTCATCGAGGGATGGAGACAGGCCAGGCCGAGAAGCGCAGCAAACGTGATCCAGAACAGCTCCGCAAGGCCACCTGGGCCGAATGCGCCGTCGATTGATTGCACGTTGTAGATCGCGTTGCCAGCGACCATCGAGACCAACCCGAGCGCCACCATGACGAGGCTCGGCGACTGTCGACGTGCAATGAACAGCAACCATGCAGCGACTCCGAACATCACAGCATCAAGGACGGGATAGGCGACTGCAACGGCGCGCATCTTCGTGTCGAAGACTGGCTCAGCGATGTAGTCGCCCATGTAGAGGAAATGCAAGACACCCGCCGCCGCGATTGCCACCGCGAGGCCTAAGCCCGCTGCTTTCCAGCTGCGGTACGGAACAAGCCGACGAACGAGAATGGTGATTGCGAGGGCCAGTACCGGGTACATGGCGAGATACAGCCCGTCGGCAGTCGAGGGGAACGGCACGAACGCCTGGCTCGCTGCCAAGTCGGCATACACGTAGTCGCCAGCCAGAAACAGCGCGACGCCGACGACAGCTACGAGGTACCAGCGCCACACACTCGAGTTCATAAACGTCGATCGTCACACCGAGACAATTTCTTGAGGATCCTGTGCGCTGAAGCGTCCGTCTAGATTTGGCTGGATGCGCACACTGCTCACAGGAGCGAGCGGCTTCGTCGGCTCCAACATCGCGAAAGTCCTCCTTGATCTGCATGGCGACACCGTCATCGACACCCGGGTCGACATGACGGACCGCACTGCGGTGCTCGAACACGTCGGCAAGACTCAACCGGACGCAATCATCCACTGCGCCATCCTCAACGACTGGGAACGGATGCACGCCGACCGCCCCGCCGCGTGGAGTGCCTACGTCGAGGCGACTCGGAATTACGCCGATGCGGCGGCTTCAATCGACGTGCCGTTCTGCCTCGTCTCGACCGACTGGGTTTTCGACGGCACGCAGGGCGGAGCGACCGAAGACACTCCCCCGAACCCGATCAACCTCTATGGATTTTTGAAGGCGGCCTCGGAGATCGTCACGCTGGAACGCGGTGGCGCAGTTGCCCGCGTGATGGGCGTCAACGGCACACATTGGGCGCGGCCGACCACGCTGCGGGCACAAGACCCTGGCTTCGGATACTTCGTTGCGTCGCTCGTCGATTCCCTCGAGCAAGGCGTGCCGTTCGTGGTGTGGGAGGGCGACGACATCAACGGCGTGGCTTCACCGTCGCTTGGTGCGATGTGTGGCGAGGTAATGCGGCACATTGTGGCTGGCGGACACGCCGGCATCTTCCACTGCTGCGGGTCCACCTCGACGACCCGCCGAGAATTGGCCGATGCGACGGTCGACGTGTTCGGGCTGGACCGGTCGCTGCTGCGTTTCGGCCCAGCGCCTGCAGAAGCGTTCGCTGGCCAACGAATCCCCTTCGACACGTCGGTGTCGGCCGTCGCAACGTCGGAGCGACTCGGCACGCCATTGCTGTCGCTCGACGAGCTGTTGATGGCGTTCCGTCACGAACGTACGCACGGCGAAGTCGCTCCGTTGTAATCAGGGAGCAATCATCCCGTCAGGAGGAGCGTGAAATGCCAGCTTGGAAAAGAACCGACGCCTCAACCCCGACCTCGCGCCACGCGCCGTAGGAGATCCCGTTGCGGCTCCCGTATGAGGCGGCAATCTTGATGAACGCCGCTTCTGATTCACCAAGATCGGGTTGCGTGGCGAGCGACTCAAGGGCCGAGGCGAGATCTCGCCGCTCCTGTATCAGGCGGAGTTCCTTGATCGGATCAGCATCCAGCACTTCGGCCTCAATCGCAAGGATCCGCTGCTGGATGGACTCGGGTGAGCGCTTTCGACCTCGGCGAGGTCGGTGAGCTCGCAAACCATCGAGATAGGCGCGAACCATGCGACTCTCTTGGCGGCCTACAGCTAGTGCAGCCTTGTGATCGTCAGTCAGTGGACCTTTGGGACCTCGTTTTGCCATCAAAAACTCCTCACCTTGCACTCAATGAGCTTGTTCGTAAATTGCTGGCACTCCGACGGCCTTTTGACGATGCTTTGCCATGTAACGTAGATGTCAAACCCCTGTACGTCAAGCAGTCTGCGTGAATGAAATCAGACGCTCCACCGCCGAACCGCAACACGATTATCAACCTGGCAGGCACAGTCCGCTCAGGAGACAGCTGAACCAGCAGCCAGGGGTCTGTCAGGAATTCGGTGTAACTAGTCTGGCTCATTGTTGTTGTTGGTGATGTTAGGGCCTCAGAAGAGGCGGCCTTCGAAGGTGATGGCGAAGGCGTTGAGGGCGGGCTTCCAGCGGTTCATCCAGCGTTCCTGGCCGGTGCCTTTCGGATCCAAGGATCTGACCACCATATGAAGGCATTTCAACGCGGCTTGCTCGTTCGGGAAGTGCCCGCGTGCTCGGCGACGCGAGGCGGAAGGTGTTGCGGATCAGGTGCAGCACACAGGTCTGAACGATCGCCAACGGCCAAGCCGCCTCGATTGATTCGGGCAACCCTTTCAACCCGTCACACACGACCATGCACGCGTCCTCGACGCCACGGTTCTTGATCTCAGTCAGCACCTGCAACCAGTATTTGGCGCCCTCGCCGCCAGTCCCAACCCACAAGCCCAAGATGTCGCGTTTGCCGTCAACAGTGACTCCAATCGCTGCGTAGACGGGCCGGTTCGCGACTTGACCGTCGCGGATCTTGACCACCAGAGCGTCAATGAAGATCACCGGATACACGCGATCGAGTGGCCGGTTCTGCCAATCCGCCATCTCGCCGAGAACCCGGTCAGTGATCTTCGAGATCGTCTCACGTGAGATCTCCGTCGAATAGACCTCCATCAGATGGGCTTGGACCTCGCCTGTCGTCAAACCTTTCGCGGTGAGCGAGATCACCATCGAGTCGACCCCATCGAGGCGCCGCTGACGTTTCTTCACGGTCTTGGGTTCGAACGAACCGTCACGATCGCGTGGCACTGAGAGGGCCACTGGGCCGATCTCGGTGATCACCGTTTTCGATCGGGTCCCGGTACGGCTGTTGCCGCGGTCGCGTCCCTCAACGGCGTGTTTCTCGTAGCCGAGGTGTTCTTCCATCTCGACTTCCAAACCTGTCTCGAGGACCTGCTTGGTCAGGTTGCTCAGCAACCCGCCCGGGCCGACCAGGTCGACCCCCTCCGCGCGGGCCTGGTCAACGAGCTGCTCCGCTACCGATCTCTCGGGCCGCTCCACGTCATTGTTTTCGTCCGGTGGTGTTGCCACCGGAACATCATGGTCTGTCATTGTCTGTCCTTCCGGCCGAGCCATTCAGCTCAGCGTTTCAGGCCAGACCACTTCCACCGTTTATCTGACACTCCCTCGTCGCGTCGATTCGAAACTCGTCAATCACCGGCACCACCAACAGTATCTTTAACGATGGGACCTCATCGGTGAAGGTGGCTGACACCGCACTGGGCGGCGTCGTGGGCGGTCCCGGATTTCAGTGTGTGTTGGGGTGGACAACACAGCGTTTGTTGCCCTCAGCGCCAGCTGCGGCTGACCTGAGCGAAAGTCGGAAGGGTCGCGGACCTCGGTTCGGCGAGGTCCGCGACCCTGCGCCCGTCATCGGCGTTACCGCCTCACCACAACAGCGGCTTGCAGCCCTGCACCTGCTTTTTGGCCGATGCGGCGCCTCACGTGGATACGGCTGATGATCTATCAGGGGATTTACCCCTGGCGGACCGCGGCACCGAACGGCCGTCAGCGGCGATATGCGACGAAGGCCCGCAGCGCGCCGCCTGCGCGCTGGTCGTGTCGGTACGCAGTCATTCAGCAGTCAGGCGCGAGGCAGTGGTTCCGTATTTCTACAAAACACCTGGTAATCGGGTGGGCGCAGAGGGACTCGAACCCCCGACATCTGCCATGTAAAGGCAGTCGAAGTACCTGGTAGAAGCACTACTAGCAGCAATACCGTTCAGTTAGTACTTCAGTCGTGTAGTTTGGGTGGATGCCTCGTGCTGGTTGGGTGAAGCCGGAGTCGCCTCGGCGGTTGTCGGATCTGGTGTCGGTCGG
>Ga0209702_10002821_pt1 | contig 29117 bp, 52 predicted proteins | sample FRY01_FD_187210 | JGI IMG/M metagenome (GOLD analysis project Ga0209702, IMG submission 187210) | Freshwater microbial communities from Lake Fryxell liftoff mats and glacier meltwater in Antarctica - FRY-01 (SPAdes) (version 2) | ecosystem: Environmental > Aquatic > Freshwater > Ice > Glacier... | reverse complement strand
CGTCGGTGTTCATTCGCATATAAAAGGCTTTGATATCTTTCGGATAATCGGTTAGAATTACCGGATTTTTTACAATTTCCTCAGCGATGTAGCGTTCATGTTCTGAATGAAGATCAACACCCCAAAAGACGGGATATTCAAACTTCTTTCCGCTTTCTTCAAGCAATTTAATTGCTTCGGTATAAGTCATTCTGGTAAAAGTTTGGGCCACCATTTTCTCGACACGCTCAATGCAGCCGTTATCTATGGTTTGTTTAAAGAAATTCATTTCATCTCGACGTTCAACGAGAACGGCAAGGCAAACGTATTTCAAAAAATCCTCGGCAAGTTTCATGTTTGATTCCAAGCCAGCAAACGCTACTTCGGGTTCGACCATCCAGAACTCAGCCATGTGTCGGCGCGTGTTCGATTGTTCGGCGCGGAACGTAGGTCCAAATGTGTATACTTTCCCAAGGGCGAGAGCGTAAGCTTCGGCGTTGAGTTGCCCTGAAACGGTTAAATGAACAGGTTTCCCGAAAAAGTCTTGTGAGAAATCAGCCTTTCCATCCTTGGTTTTTGGAATGTTCGTAAAATCCAACGAGGAAACACGAAACATTTCCCCTGCACCCTCGCAGTCACTACCTGTGATGATGGGCGTGTGAACCCAGCAGAAGCCTTCGTCGTGGAAATAACGATGAATTGCCTGCGAAGCCGTTGCACGAACGCGCGCCATTGCCCCAATAACGTTGGTCCGCGGGCGAAGATGCGCTACTTCGCGCAGGTATTCAAACGTGTGTGTTTTTGACTGAATTGGGTAAGTCTCTGGATCTTCGACCCAGCCAATCACCTCGATTTCAGTCGCACGAAGTTCTAGAGTTTGACCTTTGCCGATAGATTGGACAAGGTGCCCACGAACGACGATAGCACATCCAGCAGTAAGTTGCTTGATTTCCGATTCGTAATTTGGGAGAGTGTTTAGCGCCACTACTTGAAACGGCGTGGTCATGGACCCATCATTCACGGCAATGAACGAAAGACCAGCCTTGGTATCACGTCGAGTTCGAACCCAGCCTTTGATTTCAGCAAAACTTGTGGCCGAAAGAAACAACTCACTGATTCTTCGTGGTTTATCCATTGAGGTAGGATATCACATCGCGCCAAAGAGTCAAGTCTGTTGAATCGGTGGTTTACTTTTCGCCTGGGAGGTTGGAGCGAAGCGCTCCGCACCAAGGATCGTTGCTAGGTTTAGGGCAATCAAACCAGATTCTCGCGCTAGCTACATCACACATATGACAGAAGGCTGCCAAAGGATTCATTACGCGGTTGCGCGAACTATATTCCGCTAGTTCGCCCTCGACATAACGAAGCGCGTTCCTCTGCTCGGCATTCAACACGATACCGTATTCTGCGAGCTTGGCGTTGCGGAAAGAGTGTTGGGCTTCTTTTGAAAGCAACTCTGGAATTACGTCCAATTGGCCGTTTTCCCCAACTTGGTATTTCCACGGTTTTTCGATATCGTGGAGGGCTAATGTCAGAATAGCATCTGACAAACTAAAATCTAGGGGCCTTGCGTTATTCAGTGTTTGGTAAAGAACAACGGCTAGATTTAGCACTTCGGTAACGTGATCCATGTAACCACCTTGCCAATTTTGGTGGTTATTGGTTGACCCTTGAACCAGGGAAAATAATTCCTTATTGTCACAATAGAGTTTTGATAAATTTGTTTGATTAGGTTCGTTTACAAGCTCAAAAAGTCTCGAAATTTTCGCGTACATGATTAACCTTTTTGGCTAAACGCCGGTTGAATTAGTGCAAATGATTCAGTAATGATGCTTACCGCAATAGGCGCTTTTTGAATACAGCGCGCATGTAAAGTTTTTGTTCTAAGCCCGGTGCGCCAAAAATGATCACGAAAATACTAGAAATTCGTGATCATTTTTTTTGAAGTTAGGTGAAATTGAAAACAGTTTGGACAGTGATACGCTCGAAGTCCAATTTTTTTAGCTCTTCTGTCGGCATCAAATTGAGTCCAAAACATTTTTTTCCGCAAACACATATTATGCATTTTCAGTTTGTTTTCGATAGATTCTTTTTTTTCGAGTAAAGCTTCTTTTTTCTGTGTCTCTTTGTTAAATTTTTTGGTTTTGCTCTGGACGCTCATAAAGTGTTTTATTTCTCGACGTGCTCCCTAGCAAGAAAAACATTATCATAGTCTCGCATAAGTTCCATGCAGCGTCGTTGGATTCTGTTTTCAGAGGAAAGCACTTCTGCTGGTTGATCCAAGAGATGAAAAATACCTGCATCATAATCTTTTGCTAAATTTTCAAATTTTAGTGTATGATTTTTTGCATAGGAAATCATTTGCTCTTCATTCGTTGTCTTGCGAAAACGAATGTAGATCATGCCTGTTCCTTCTTTTTGTTTTTGAACTCTGTTAAATCCTGCCATAATTTCTCAATTAGTAGGCCACAAAGCAATGGCTAGAACAAAATCTTTAAAAACGATTTTTACAGCTTCTTCGCGAGTCACACCATTTTCTTCTATGTATTCATCAATTTCTTCGTCGTATATATTACGAATTTCGCCGTGCCATGTACTTTCTGCTTGATAAAAACATGTATCTAATACCGCAAGAGGAGAATAACCATTCCCTTCTGCGTCGCGAGACATAACAACTTCCGTTTCTGGATCTTGCTCTTTTAGTAATTCTAGAAGTTCTTTTATTTTCATTTATTGCAATAACCTTCCGTTTTTAAGTTTCTTGGGGTTTGGTCGTCTAATAGACATTATCGGGCTGCAACTGGCGATCTTGATTCCGTTAATTGCATAAATTATCAGCAAGCAATTCAACAATATTGGAAAAATGCTTGAAAGCATTGACGATTCCGATGGAATCGTTTTGGTTGGCATTTACCCGCGTTACTAAAATATTTGTCGCATTGACGATGACTCTTACCATCATTTCTGGCAAGTTCAAAGGTGGGATGATATTTTTGGTGAAATCATTAGCACCCCGGTTTATTACAAAAGAAACAATGGGAATTTCAGCAAATTCGGAGTTTGATACTTCGATACAAATTTGCTGCACGTTTTCATGATAGCGCCAAAGATTTTTAAGATCTTCAATGTTAAATTTTTGCGTTGTCATGAATGTGTACCCTTAAAATAGCGAAAGCGCCGACTAGCCTGCCGACGCTCTCTAAATGATCTCCCATATATGTAGAACCACGTTTAAGTAACAAATTTAGTTTGAGGTCGCTTCGCCTTGCCGTTAGGCCACCCCTCAAAATGAAACTGAAAGATTTGTCAGATCTTTCGAAAGAATTAACTAAAACAATTCTTTCGGCTGAGGGGGTCGGATTTGAACCAACATTTTAGCGGTCTTTTTCTGTTACGGTTGATGTTCTCCACGAGAGCAATGCTGAGAATTTGAGCGATAATCTTAGACTTATTTCCTTGCCTCTGCCAAATTTGGGCTACCCTGCCGTATAGTGGCGGGGGTTGGATTCGAACCAACACTGTAGGAGTGTTCAGATTGAGCTTTAGATTCAGATTGGGCTCAAGAGGACTATAGCCGATTCACAAAGGATGTCAAAAAGAAACGTTAGAACTCTTCTGACTTTCGATAAATTTCTTTTGCCTTGATTTGGATAATTTCGCCAGTCTCCAAACAATATCCAGACAGATAAGCTCCGAAGCAACAACCAGTATCCAAACCGATTAATTTTTTCCCATCGGCATTCACGAACACTTCAATGTTTTCAAATGAGTGAGCATGATGACCATACGCTACATTATAGTGCAAGTTATATACTTCAGTCCAAAAAACACTATTTTCATCAGATTTCTGAACTGGTTTTAATGTGTTTTTATTGAGGTATCTTAAATGTTTTAATTTGCTTTCATTTTGACACTGAATAGGAATGTGTGGCTGCAAGCCTGCGTGAACAATAATCCACGGCACCGCATTCGCAGAAATACGAACCCAGTTTGGCAAACTAGAAAGGAATTTTAAGTTCTCTGGAGTCAGCTTTTGAAATTCAAGTTGTTTGTCCGGGGTTAATCCTATTGAGATTTCGTATGTGGGATCTAAACGTTTTTTTTCTAGATCCGCAGCATATCGAGTGTATTTGTCATCATGGTTTCCCAACACGGCAAAAACGGTGTTTTGTTTAGAGAGTTTTTCGATGAACGTGAGAACGCCAGAACAGTCGGGGCCGCGATCGGTATAATCACCCACAAAACAAATGCGATCTTCTGGTTGGAGATTGAAACTCGCCACCAATTCCCTTATTTCAGCAACGCATCCGTGAATATCGCCTACCGCCCACGTTTTCATGGCTTATTGCTCCAAAAACTCTTAATCGCAATTTTTTCAAGTAAAATAGAATTTTTCAGGTTGTCTAAATCTGATTTCAGGGATATCTGTTTTTCGGTGGATTCAGGATGTAGAATCTTAGCAAGATCCGTGTATCTTTCAAGCAGAATTGAATAATACTCGTGCTGAGAGTAATAAGCATGAAAGGGCTTCATGATTTCCCATAAGTTTCTAATGGGTTTATTCAATTTTTTTGCATACTCGATGCAATTACCTGTTCCGCCCTTGGAGCCGTCCCAAAGAGCCACGAGCAAGTCACAATGATCTACAAGATATTGATTTCTGATTTGCATTTTCCATGGTTCGTAGCTCCCTTCTGAAACAAGAACCGTCTCAGAGGCTCTAGAAAGGAGGGAATTGAATTGATTCTGACTGGATTGTGGCCATTGTTTTTCTTGCCCTTTGAATGGCACAGCGGCAACGAATGGTATACTTTGATTGATGGCGGCTTGAGCAACCGCCATATCCCACCCCAAAGCCATACCAGAGATTACCTTGGTTGGTTGGAGTTTTATAAAAGAGTGTTCAGCTAATTTTGTGAGGAATTTAAACTGCTCCTCGGAGTAATTTTTGACGCCTTCAAATACGAGTTTGCTAGGTCTGTGACCTGTTCCAGAAATGATCATTTTTGCTCGCGACAGAAAATTGTTGAGAACCCCGCTCCTACATCTATCTCAAACCACTCAGGATCAATACAGCACTCTAAAAAAGAATCGTTAATGGAATAATTGTGAGTTGATTCTTTAATAGAAACAAAGGAAGTTGTTTGAAACAATCTCTGAGTTTTTCTTAAATCAAAAAAATCCGCAATAACAAAACATCCACCAGAATCCCTGCCATCTAATGTATAGGAAATGCCTGTTTTGTTGAAAAATGTCAATAGTTGCCCAAGGTAAGAATTTTCAACAAAACCAGCATACTTCCGCATCAACGAGGAACTAAAGCGAATAGCATTGTAACATCTAAAATCTCTATTTCATTCAGACCTACTTGGAAAACAGACGAAAAATTTTCCGGGTCGTAGATAAAAAGTTTGTTTTTCAGAGTGAAGCTGTCTTTATTCTGATTATTGCTTTTTGATAATAGCATCAAAAAACCAAAAACTATAATCGGTAGTTCGATACGCATTCCCAGGGGATCAATTTCAAAAATAAGATCAACCAAACCTTGATACCAATCTCCTACAGTGCCCTCAAAGTATTTGCCTTGCAGGGTTTCGCCGGAAAATTTATCTACAAATTTTCCGGGCATTCGTGACCAATAAAATCTCATAACCATCCTATGCTTGGATTTTCCAAAGTGCTGCGAAAGTGCCAATTGCACGCAATAACATTGGATGGTGTATTTTGGTTCAATTTACGTCCAAAGGTGGCTGTAGTAAGCCGCGAACAATCTTAGCCCCTCTTTGATATCACGCATGGCGTTTTTGTCAACCGTAGAGGAGTCGTAGACGAGCAGGTCAAATCCTTTGATCATTGCGTCTAGAATATTTTCCCAAGTATTTTGTGCGTTATTGGACGTAACATACTTTTGATCCAACGCAGGAATGTCTGTTAGGGCATAACAGAAAATTGCAGGGATGCTCTTGCTCACGGCACATTCTCTGAATTTTTTCAAGGAAGGTCCAATGACGTGCGCTAAAACAGTGTCAAGACTATAAAAATCCTCATTACTAAATTCAATTTGGCTTTGCGGACTTTCATATTCTCCATAGCCGTTAAATGTAAATTTCATTTATTTTGCTCAGGTTAGTTATCGGTAGTGTTCAAAAGATGGCATTGGGGTTAATTCAAGACAAATCCACGGCAAATCATTTTCGAGGTTCCACCATTCACGGCCATCGCTGATGTGATAAATGGTTTTCAAAATACGATTTTTAGTTAATCCGCGGCCACTTTGCCACGCGCCAGTTTCGAGTATACGAAGAAGATAAGTGTTATCAGGAATTTCAAAACCAATGATTTGAACAACAAGTTTTTCGACCGGGTTGTCAGCTAGGCGAAAATTCTTGTTTTCAACAATTGTTCCGAGGTAAGAGATATAATCAGGTGGGTTCACGGGGCATCTTAGCGCACCCATCAGGAATGATCAAACGCCAAAGATGTAGGCAAGTAAATTGCCTCCTACTTGCTGGCGTGGGGCGTCAGAAGAATTTGCTTTTTCACGAGCAAATTTTACTGCTTTTTGTAGTGTTTCTACGCGCCCAAGCATTTCAGCAACTTTTGAAGCAGGGACTGCCCCTGAGAATTTCGTGGTTTTCCACAGGCCGACGATGTTATCTTCGTAGTAGATTTCCACTTGAGCAGGATGCTTGTCAGTCGCTTCTGCTTTCACATGATTCCGAGGAATTTTTTTAGTTCGTGTTGTCTCTGCCGGTTCCGAAGCATAACAATTCTGAGCTTCGCTGAAAGACCATGATTCTGCTGGGTCAAGTGTTGGGAGCTTTTGAACGAACGTATGAATGTCAACAAGCTTCTTTTCAAGAAAAAGAAGGTATGTCGCCGGAACGTTGACCAAAAGCACAGAGCCGTCTACCTCAATGTCTGCACGAGCACTGCAATTGGCAAAATCTTTTTGGGCAGTCACATCCATCAATTCCACAAGTGCCACAGAAACTTTTTTGATTGCGTCGCCAACTGTAGTTTGAACGCGCTTGCTTTCTGGCGGGAGTGTTTCATCGCCATCGGTTTTTGGCCGGTATGAGCGGGAAATTCCCGTGAGAGGTTCGGCTTTCTGGAGAATATGATAAGATTCGGTAAGCGCTTTCTCTGCACGAGCTTTGACGGTTGAATCAACTGCAATGATTTGAGATAAAGTTGCCATTTTGTTGTGTTCCTTAGTTTGAGTTTCTCTGAGGGCTAGTTCTAACAGAAGACAGAAGCCTTGGCAAACAAATTCAACAACTAGTCTCTAAGGTGTCGAATCTGACCGGGTTCTTTAGCCTCGACCATGCTGTCGTTGTCATTCAATGAAATGATTTTGACACGGCGATTCTTTGCAGGACCACCAAGCCATTTGTCATTGCCATCGAGACTTAGGCTGCGAAGACAACGCTCTAGTGTCGGGATAAAACCCAAGTCTTCCAAAACATGTTGTTCGCCAATGCTACGGATTGTAATGTCGCGACCAACGCTGTTGGTAATATATGTTGCGCCATATTTCATGGCAAAAAACTCTTCACAAAGGAAGATTCCCTCGGAATTATGACGCATTGCGCGGTGTCGCATGTCTGGAACATGCGCTTTAGTTTTATCAAACCACTCATGGATTTCTAGAATCCACTTGTTCTCAGCAAGCTCTACGCCTTGTTGTTTGGCGGTAATTTTCGCGTGTTGCAGAGGAGTCATTCGTGGTCGCACTTTACAGTCCGAATTTCTTCGGGAGAAATGTAAATTGTGGTGTGATCACCAAAAATAGCGAGCATTAATTCTTCATCTAGAAATGATTCAAATTCCATCATTGCTTCTTTGTCGGCTTTTTCTGCTCGGTGTGAATAAGTGCAAATTTCGACAAAATCATAGCGATTTAGTTTTAGTGCGTCATCAAGAGACAAGCCATTTTTGAGTTTTTCTAGGAAATCTGATTTTTGTGCATCTGTGGGGTATTCCACATTTTCGATTTCGCGAATCATTCGCAAATCATCGTCGGTGAGTGAAGTTTTTGTTGAATTTGCACTTTTGTAAAAATTTGTTTCATGCACGCTAAATCGGCAGGAATCACCATCACTGAAATAAGGTGTATATTGACTCCAAAATACAATTTTGAATTGCGGATTTTGTATAAACCATTTATTTACCGCATTTTTGAAAACTGTTTGTCCCATGTTTGAGCGGGCACTTTCAAATTCTTCACGAAGCTTTTTAAAGCGTGTTTCAAGTGAATTGTATTCGTCGATTGTCATTGTTGGATTTGTCATGAGAAAGATTGTACTCCAAGTTGGGCGAAAATCAAATGAGATAATTTTTAGTAAATCTGTTTAGCTTCGTATTCGACTAGGTTTTTTGCACACCAAGCACGTTCCGCCAAGCGCCACACTGGCTACTGACATGTAAGGGTTTACCATGAGGCAAACCATAGCACGCTTTTGTCATTAGTCAACCTGTTTGACACGTTGAACCATTGTTTGTGGAATGCTTTTGTAAACTTTGTGTTCCTTGACGGTGGCAGAAATTTTTACAACCGCATTTTCAGCTAGTTTTGCTTTTGTCGAAGTGCAAAACCATTTCAACTGATTCCCATTAGAATCAAGCATAGTGTGAAGCCAGGATGTTCCAAACGAACTTTCGACGAGTTTTACGGACTCAATCGTAACAATTGTTTCAATTTTGCTGCCAACGGTGCCAACGTGGCCCATTGGCGCCGGATAATGTCCTTTTGTGGACATTGCCGTGGGCAAAGTTTTCTTAAACCCCGGAATCATCCATGCAGCATACCCAATTGTTTTGTGCTCTACGAAGTGTGATCGTGCAATCACGCAGAGATTGTTGTCAAATTCACTGATTGGCTCAAAATTTGCATAGTATTCAATAGCCGACTCCGCAAGTGCAGCATCCTCTTCGGTGGGATCGCTGGTTTTCGGACGATAAGTTTCCGTCATCACATTAAAAGCCATTTGCGACGTGGACGGAATGCCACGATCCCGAGCGATAGCCTTGGAAGTGTACCCGCTTTTAATGCGAATTTCTGCCGCGACAAAACCTAGAAAAGTCTTGAGAGACCACCGAGAAAGTTGGGACAAAGGAATACCTTTTGATTCTTTATTTGAGGCTTCTGTGGCAGCCTCAAATGCTTCGGCAATCCACTCCGCGCTATCGGCAATTTTCTCCGCCGTGGTGGCCCCTGTGAAGTCTTTGAGGCAGGTACGCCCAACCTGAGTGTGTACGCCACTCTGCACGTTGCGCACAACGTAAGTATCTCGACGCCTGCGATTAAAGCTACAATGGTCGCAAACAGGACCACGCTCCCGAAATTCTGCGGGAAGGTCTTGGTTGGAATTATTGAAAATTACATTCTCCCCTTCGGAGAGGTGGTGAATGGTTGCGACAAACATCCAACCATTCACAATTGGCTCTGGTGCGTTGAGAGTTACTTCAAAAAGACGAATGACATTACCAGTGCTTTCTTCGAATTCATCGAAAGGCTCCTGGCTGATTACGACCTCAACAGGCTCTAGACCGGCTTTGGTTAACTTGGCATTAAGTTTTCCAAGGCTCTTCTGGAGACCTGCAAGAGAACAACCGGGGATCAAAAACTGTTTAGTGATTGTCATGTCCAGACCTTAACATTGCTAGAGTGTTATTCAAACAAAGTAACACAGAACTCGCTCGCCCATAAACTTGTAGTTGGCCACAAAATGTAATAGAAAAAATAATCATATTCATTATGGCTCCCAATACACAAACCCAGGGTTTTTGGCAGTGGAATTTCCTGTACGCTTAAATCTGGACTTTGATCTCTTAGATCAATCGTAGGATAACCATAGGCTCGTTCTGGAATTCGCTTGACTAAATCACCGATTTGAATTGTGTAGTTTTTCGACAAGATTAAGCACAAAGCTTAATAGAACATTCAACAACAAAAACCATCACATCCCCAAATAATACTAAAAACCAATAGTTGCCTTCGTGAATGCGGGTTCTTTCTGCATGAGCCAGAACGATACCGGGAATTTTCGGTAACTCTAAAGTGCTATCGTTGCTTATGTGCAACAAGCCAATTTCGTCCCGTAGTGGTCTCCAGGCAGAATAGGGTGTTCCAGCGATACGCTCTACTAAATCACCAATATTGAATTGGGTCATTTTAATTCGAGATATTGCGGTTGAGCGAAAAACGCTTGGTCACCAAAAATAATTAAATTCCATATTGTTTCCGCTTTTATTATAGATTCTATAAAAATACCTTGCATAAACGGTATTTTTACACAGATGCTTTCTGCGCTACCAAGACCAAAATGGTCTTTGTGGTTGCTATACAACCACCCAAATACATGGGTATCTATTGGAGCAACCAAATCCCCGCATTTAAATTGTTTCATATCGCAGATAAAAACTCTGGTTTAACATAAATGGGATCGCCGCCAAAAAGCACGAGATAGTATAAAATCACCAGTTTACTGCCACCGCGGCCATTAATTTTATCGTAATGAATATCCATCACAATACCAGGGAAATTTGCAGGAATTGGAATTCCGGCTGAAATATTCGGGGTTGGTTTTTTGCCAACAGTTTTAACACAAAAACCACATAAACCAATAGTTTTCACGACAACCAAGTCACCCCGTCGCACCATAAATTTTGAGTTGCTCATAGTCAGAGCATACAGGCTTTTGAAAGTCTAACAAACCACTTTGCACAAAAAAGTCTTCTCCGAGCACCGCAATTTCCAGCGCCAAGGACAATCCCAATTGTATTCGGAGGCGGCTTTTCGCTTCCCCTTTGCGAAGGGTAGCATTGTTTTTTTGTATCAAATAGGATAGTTTTGGAATAGGAAACGGCGGCGTGTGATGGCTAGATCGCCGAGATTCACCCCACAGGGCTTTTCACCAAATGGTATGGATGGCCTTTGTGTTTAATTACTTCGTTGAGGTATTTTCCTGGAGATTGGGCCGATGTTAGTTTCGCGTACTCTGTTAGGGGTACATTGAAATAAGCATAAATGCCTCCTTTTACGGCTTTGGCACCGGGACGGAAGTACACAAACAGAACTTCAAGTTCTTCGTTGTAGCTGAGACTTTCGATGGCAGACGACTCTGGGGTTAGGATTTTTGACATACGTTGTTGAGTGACCTTTCAAAGCCACTCTATCATGATCGATAGATGAAGTCAATTCGGTCTTCAAATTTAAAAAATTTCATCACTCTAAAGACATTTCATCATCAAAAGCTTCTAATCTGATAGAAGTAAGTTTTTCTAGGTAACCGTCTCTTCGAAGCAATTTGAATACCAAGTTCTCCGTCGAGAACTCTCCTTCTTCATCAAGCCCGCACTGGCGGAATTGGCCTAATTTTGCTTTAATCTGTTTTGCTCGCTCTGAATCAGGATTTTTCTCAAGCAAATCAATTTGATTTTTGAAAATGGCAGATTTTTTTCTTATCATTTTCATGTCAATGACAACGTTTTTTCTAGTCGGTGTTTTTACCCATTTATTTTGAAGCAAAGAAAACACCCCGCTAGCCACCAGGGTTTCACTTGAATCTTGAACATACATCTCCACTGGAAATCCTTTAATTTCAATGTGATGCTCTAGATTCCATAATTTTTTTTCGTCATCTAGGAGATTTTTGATGAACTTTTTTTCGCCTTCGATGTTAGCAAAAACTACAATAATGTGAACATCAACATCGCTGTAGGAGGACCAGTTAAAATTAGCCAGAGAACCTGTCAGGACAATATCTTTAACGCTACTTTTTGGAATGTCTATTTTAGATATAAATTTACCAGCTATTTTCAGCAAAGCTCCTCTGGCTTCAGAATCTAATTCAGAATTTTCGTCCCATAGTTTAGAGTTTAGGGTTTTTTGTATTTTGAATGTGGTTGTTTCCATACTGCATTAAATAGAGTCTTTTAAGCGAATACCATTCTGTAGAATATAATCCCACATGGCTTTGCGTTCTTTTTTGGACGCTTTGCGGAGTGAAATCATTAAATCTTCTACGTCTTTTTGAGAAATGTGTTTTTTGTGGATGTAATGAATATTCGAAAGTGTATATTGCATAATTGTCACTATAGTACAATAGTGACACACTGCTTAAATTAACTTAAACTGAAATGTTATTTTTGAACAAATACTCTTTTATTACACAACCATGCATTAGTGAAGCTTTTTTTAACAGGCTTCTGAGAAAAAACTTCGAAAAAATATTTCGACTTCCAAGGATTGTAAGAAATTTCTGTTAATTTGTTGACAGGCCCCGGCATGGCTTTCGGAAATGGTCCCGGTATGTGAAAATCAACCGCCCTAAGCAAACCGACAACTCCTGCGTGGACATTTTTGACACCAGTTTTCAAAACACGCTGTCTGCCTTTTTCAGAAACTTTAAATTCTATGGCGTCTAGTGCCACCGAAGCAGCATGGGCAATTACTTTACCTTTATGGCGAATACTCCAACATTTTTTCCGTACATTAAAATACACAAAAACTTTAAGTCCAATCATTTAATTAACCGTTCCTTCATCAAGCCAGCATTTAACAGCGTAATTTCGATACTGGCTTCTGAGAAAAAATAACCACAAATACAAAAACCACACTCGACATCTTTTTTGGTTAGTTCTTTTTTACATTCAGAACAATGTGGTGTTTTGCACATGAGTGAAGCATAGAATCATGCTTCACTCATCGCAAGGAAATTAAAAGAGTTAGAGGGGAATTGCGAAAAGGCGAGTTTCATTCGCAGGGAATGTAACAAGCCCCAAAGACGGCGCGGTTATAATCCGCGAAACACGAAATTTCAAGTAGTTCTTTTGGCTTAAGCCATTTTAGAGTTGTGCCTTCTGTATTTTTCAGAGGACCACTCGCCCCGTACCCTAGAAAGCGATAAGTAAGACACCAATAGCTTTGTTCGCCAAGGCATACATTTTCGTAAACCAGGGCTAGCTGTGCGGGTGCAACGACAAGCCCGCTTTCTTCTAGAGTTTCACGCACAACTGCCTCTAGTGTGGTTTCACCGGGATCGACTTTTCCTCCAATAAGTCCAAAAATTTTGTCGTTATATTTGCGCGAAACGGCGAGAATTCTACCGCTCATATCCTCAAGCAGCAAACACACCGCGACTGGGAGGTTTTTGGGATTAGTAACCGATGTAATCATTTAAATACTCATTTCTAGTGAATGGTGGCTTGTAGCCCTTGGTTGCTGTCATAATTCTGTAGGCAATCGTCGAACCCACAGCGTCGGCATGGCCTTTTATGGCATAATCCTCCTCTTCTTCGTAAACACCCAAAAAAGGTTCTGTTTTTTGAAACAAGGGCATTTCGATTAAGCCAAAAAACAGCATCAAATCTTCTGTTTTTATAAAATCAGTTTTCAACAAATTAGCCAGACCGGCTTTTTCTGTTAGCAATGTCATCATTTCAGTTCCCGTCGCGACCCCGTTTGGTTGTAATTTTTTTTGACACCAATCTGCAAAAATGTAAAGCGAGTCATTAATTGGATCGAAATTTGTATATTCGTGTTCAATAACATATTTTTGAACTCGAAGAGCAAGAATTTTATTAAGATTTTGATTTTTATTAAGGGACAGCAATTTATTGTCTTCTAGCTCTACAACATTTGGATTGAACCAAACAGTCTTTCCATCGGTCGCGATCATGCAGTTGTTGAAATCGAATGTTTTTAAAACATCTTCTGGCTCGCCGACATAAGAGTGAATAGCTTGAATTCTTTTTTTCACTGCGTCCTGAATTTCCCCATTTAAAAACCATTTGAATTTAATGTCAAGATTGCTGGCATTTATTTCTACAGTTTTAGGAATTTCGCAACCAGTAAGTTCATCACCAACTGGCGAGGATTTGGTCACTAGACATTCACGAGCCTTTTCGTAAAAACTCGTGAACCCGGATGTATCTCGAAAAAATATGTCAATATCTGACCCACTTAAAATAAATAATTTTTTCTGTGCGTTGGTGTAAGTTCGATTGATGATCGGCAAACGTCTCGCTAGGGCGTGGCGAAGAAACCCACCGGCCACATAGCCTCCGTTTTCAAACGCCAACTGTAGGATGGGGTGGGATAAAACAAGATTGAGCTCTGTTGCGAGCTCAAAATCTTGCTTAAAAAAGTGGCGGTCAGGTTCGTTGGAGTAAATTCGGCAAAAAGTCTGTAGAGAAAGAGATATAATTTTGTCTGCGCCCATCCATGGAGCCTAGGTGCTTCTAATTTGGTTGTATGAACCTACCTCACAGGATTCAAACGAGGCATCGAACGCGGCTTCATTGACCCAAATAAATTTGTTGTCAACTTTGATCTGGTAGTACCACCTGTCGCAATAGGGTGCCCAACGAAACACTACATCGCCATACATGCGCCGTAGCGCCCGCGCGAAAATGCTCATTTTACTTTTTTGGATTATCAATCCCTGGATTGGCCTCGGAGTTGGAAGCCACTCAATCAAATCTTCTATTTGAATAGACTCGATGCATTGATTGAGTAAAGTAGGCGGACCTTTCAAAAGCTTTTGATAATCCAGAGAAAACGTACCCAAATTTGGCATAGTTACGATTGCCCTGCGTGGTACTGTCAAAGGTGAGCCGCTGGGCTTCCCTACGGTTCGAAGCACTTTCACTGATTCTTTGAGGGTGATTCGCCCCCCGATTGCCCATTGTATCATGATGCAGGAAAGAGCAAGTTCTGTACCATAAGTTACAAAATAATTTGAAATAGAAGATGTACGTTTGGGCCACAGCTACAGTGTAATCATGTGCCCACCGAGGCAGCCTTGGCTGCCTTTGGCTTTGGCTTTGGCTTTGGACCAGCAAAATGCAGGCCATGAACCCACCCTCGTAATAGCTCTCCGTCAGGTGCCGTCACGAGTGAAAGAAAGTTTGGATGGTCGATGTACCCATCGGTTCTCCAGGCTATTTCTAACACAAGTGCGGTGGTAATGCCGCGATCTCGCTGCAAAATAAATTCATTTGGATTATTTTTGTTAAAAGCAATTTTTTCGTCTGCCAAGCTTTGTTTGACAACGTAAAAAGTTCGACGAGCGTCAAAAATGAGAATATCTCCTTTTTTGACAGTTTCGAAAAATTTTTGTTTAGATTGGCTGAATGACATTTTTCAAGATGCCACTCAGACCTAGAATTGTTCAGCCAACTCGGTGCATTTCGCGAGGATGGGACATTTTGATGACTCGATGCCCGCGCAAGGCTGGTTCTACTACACCATTCAGTGTAATAATCCACAAAACATCCGAACCATAAATCGGTTTGATTTGCGGGGCGTAGCCATCTGTCAAAATGATAACAGCATCGCATTGCCCACGATGCGAATTCACATAGTTTGCAACGCAATCGAAATCAGTTCCGCCTGTTGCGACACGTTCTTTTTTGATTTTAGAATATTTTTTCCAAATAATTTTCTCGTGCTCGTAAACCATTGTGTCAAACGGAAAATACACGAATTCGTCAACTGTTTTAGACAGTTTTTCCAATGTACTGAAAAATAGAGACAAATTGGTGTCGTCAACAGACCCGGATTGGTCTCCGAAAATCCAAACTTTACTACGAGTTTTCCGCTTGAATCCTGGGTGGATGTATGGAAAGCGTCGGTTGATGATTTTAATCGACGTAGTTTCCTCCCGCGACCTCGCTCGCCCCAAAAATTGAGCTAACACGGTATTCCAGTCAATTTCGCTACTAAGAGAAGAGACGATTAAGCGCCGGGTCGCTTCAGGAATACTACCCCAGCCGCTCGAAGTTGTATTTGCTTGTTTTGCTAGCTTGTCAACTATGTCTCGCATTTTTTCGCGGAACAAATCTTGTAGATCCTCTGGAATTTCATCCCATTTGTCGTGGTCATCAAGAGTATCTCCAAATCCATTTTCAAAAATAAAATCCCCATTTTCGTCGTTGTCGGGATTGTCGGGATTGTTTTTCTGCCATTCTTCTTTGAATTGCATCAAAGCATTCAAATATGCCTCTGATGCCAGATGGGGCTCCAGGTTTTCGATGAATTTAGAAAATTCTGGATCGGATTTTGGCCCTAAGGGCTTCCCCGGAAAGAACACATTCGGCGGAAGATTGTCAATTCCGACGATTGAATTGATAGCAAGATCGGTTGCAATGTTCCATAATTTTAATTTTTTCCCTCTCGGTCGCCGCGCTGTAAGGTGGCGGAAAATTAAGTGCAAAAGCTCATGCTTGATTACGCCCAATCGCCAAATTTGTTTTAAACTAGCCATCCAATGTGGATTATAACCAAGGATTAGCGTCCCGAAGCGGTTTATCGTTACATACGCGGTTTTACACTTCTTATCTGGTACGCGCTCAATATAAATTGACATTTTTGCAAGGAATGGTTCTGCGAAGAATAGCATTGCAAAATACGTTTCAAATTCAGCATGAGGTATTGGCGTGATGTTTGATAGATCATCTACCACAAGACCTTTGCTGTCTTTCGCCGGAGTATTGGATTGTTGTTGGTTCATCGCCATGCGCTCACTATACAGGGTGCTCAACGAAAGTCAAACGCCGACGAAGATCAGAGTACCGTTAGAACGAGATTGACTACCTCGGAAGCTGTGCTAGTGTAGCGACATCGCAGTCCTTAAACGACAAAAGAAAGAACCACATGGCCGATCTAAACATTCCTGAGCTCATCGAAGTAGCGACAAAAGTCTTGCCTGCGCACATTACTCTCAAAGTGAGAGGAAAGCACGGTATTGGCAAAACAGAACTTTGCCACCAAATTGGCAAAATTTTTAAACGTCGCGTCATCATTTGCCACATGGCACAATACTCGGAGGCTGACATTCTTGGCCTACCGGAACTCAGCGACGGAATCACCAAATACCGCAAGCCCCATTTTTTACACATCGCTTCTACCGAACCTGTGATTTTGGTGCTGGATGAGCTTAATCGCGCTCGCCCCGAGACCATGCAGGTTACATTTCCGCTAATTTTGGATCGGAAGCTAGAGGCAAATGATACCGTTCTTCACCCGGAGACGCGCATCATTGCGCTTGAAAATGAAGGCAACGAGTACGCCGTGACGATGTTCGACGACCGCGCGCACTCAAGTCGCTTCTGGTCGTGCCGACTCGTGCCGACTATCGAGGATTGGCTTGCTTGGGGCAAAGAAACAAACATCGAAGGCGTGCCGAATATCCACCCTTTCATCCAATCCTTTTTCTCGTACCCGGACTATCAGCAGCACCTAGAAGCGTCGGCTGACATGGTGTTTGACATCAATGACGTTTCACCTGACCGTCGCGCCTGGAAACGATTGAGCGATACCCTAGTATCTAGCAAGCTCATGGATTTGAAAGTAGTAAATACGCCCATTTTTTATAAACTCTGCGATGGTTTCGTGGGCTCTGCTGCATCTATTCGTTTCCGTGACTATCTTCTAAACATGTCAAAAAAGGTCACGGCAGTTGAAATTCTCACAGATTGGGAGGCCGCTAAGGTAAAAATGGGCTTTACACAAACAGAAGAGGATCGGAATTTGTTCCTAGAAGCAACCATGAAGGTTTGCGAGCATTTGGAACAGGGCAATATTTTGCTTCAACCAGAAATTTTGGAACTTACCAAATTGATGGTTAATTGCCCTCACGAACTTCGTTTCAAACTTTGGCAGTCGATTTCCTGTAAAGGTGAAACCAACACCAATTTGAAAAGCATCCACCCTCATGTAAAAGACATCATGGTGGAGACTGCTACGGCAGGTCGTGGCAAACTCCCGAATGCAGAAAAAACTGAAACTGCATGAACTCATCTAAACTGATCGTTGGCCTTGGTTATAGTTTTGGTTTTATCTTTGGTTGTATATTAATGGCTTTTGCGTATTTCCAAAACCGCCCGCCAACGCAAAACCCCTCAAGACTTCCTAGTGCTATTAATAGGCACGCAGAGGCAGAGGCGTTGTGCAGAAGGTTTGTGACACTTAATCACACGGCTGTATTGGGCGGCTTAAATACAGTGGGTTGTGATCAGCCAACACTCGAAATGGTTCGATGTTATGTTTTTGATCCCAACGCACTCTCAGTAATACAGCACATTCGTTGTTATCCTGCCATCCAAGCCTGCGAATTAGAGTTTGAATCAACTACCCCCTGCGCTCTTTGAAAGAACTGTCGGGCATGTCATGGCCATAACATATGATGGCGAGGACTTTTGAAGTCTCATTAAAACCTGCTAAGGTGAATTCATGACAGTCGTTCTTGTGGGTTCTGTGGCAGCTAAGTTTCATTGGGCAGACTTTCGTCCATCCAAAGATGTTGATGTAATTGCAACCGAAGACGAAGCAAAGGAGCTAGTCCAAAAACTTGAACTTATCAAGTTAGTTCAAAAGCCCGGAAAATGGTCTGGCTTTGTTCCGGCAAAGTATGGCCGAAAAGAAATGTTTGTTGAGATTGCGCTTGCTCAAGGTACTCATGCGGAAATGTATGAACTTTGCCAAAACAACACGGATGAGCTATATGTTGGTGAAATTCGTACTGTTTGCAAAGTTCCTTCTGCGGAGCTATTATATCTGACGAAACGGAGTCACATCGTATTTCCTATTCATTGGCGTAAAACTTTCCTAGACCATGAGTTCATGAAAAACAAGGGAGTTGTCATCTCTCTTGAGATGACCGCTCTTTTCGACCGGCGCGTGCAAGAAACGAAAGAACGCCTTAAATACAAAGATCCAGATTTTGATGTAGACAATGAGGAGTTTTTTCGCCGTTCCGAGAAATGTGTTAGAAGAATTTTCTCTCACGACCAAATCCATGAATGGATGAAAATTGGTGAAAATCTCGCCTACCTTGCCGCGAAAGAGGATCTGGCTAAAGCTGCGCTCTCGCCAGAAAAATTTTGGAGTTTGACTCATGAACAACGAATTTTGATCTTTCGTGAAGAGATGATCGTTCTAGCTCTGGAGCGCATCATCATTCCGGCAATGATGAAAAAAGAAAGATTTGATCCCAAATCAGCAGCCTATACAATTGCAGCACAGTTGGTACATCAATTTACTCCGTATTGGCAGCGTCATTTCATCGTTGACAATTTCACGGAGATTACCAAGCATGATGTGAATTACGTTAAGTTGTTTCTAGAAAAATCAGGGTGGTCTCCGGTTTAAACATAGCAAAAAACAAGTTCACTTAAATCAGCCGCTTAATAAGCGGCTGATTTAAGTGAACTGACGGAACAATCCCAGTTCAAGGAAATTCTTAGAATTTTTGATCATAATGTTGAAAAAAGTCGAAAACGAATGAGCTCTATCAAGTTTCCGCCTCATCTTGCTTATCTGAGAAGTGATTCAGATTTTTCCGTTCTTACAGATGAGGATGTCAGAAAGCTTCTATTATTGTTCGGAGAAATTTATTCTGAATATGAAACAGTAGTCCTAAGAGAAAGCAAGGCTATTAACCTTGCTTTTCTAATCCACAAATTAGAAGAGATAAAATCCCAACATGAAAATTGGGCAGATTATGTAAATTTTGATTGTGATTCTGAAATCAATTCTGAAAGCAATATTAAAATATATTTTTCCAAATGTCTTCCCAGAGAAATTCTAGAAAAGAAACTGAAAGTCTGTTTGCTTACATACGAAATTGAGAAGAAACAGAAATTGTCTTCCGCTGAAAAAACCAAAAATGCTGAGTACGAGAAATACCTCGTGCTTAAAAAGAAATTCGAAAAATAAAACAGAAAGAAAATTAAATGATAGCCAAAAATACAACGGTTGCTTCGCGCGTTAATTCCGAGGCGTTTTCAGGTTTTTTGATTAAAGTATATAGTTTGATGGTTGTCGCTCTTGCGACAACAGCCATAACGGCTGAAATTGCTAATGTTGTAGGATTTACTCGATACATGATGATCCATACCGGATCTTTTTGGGCGCTAGCGGGTCTTGGCTTGTTTTGTGTACTTGCAATCGGATTATCCAAAAACACTGTAGTGAATTATGTCCTTCTTGCTGCGTATACCGTAATGACAGGTCTCATTACATCTACTGTTCTGGCAATTTACAGTTCAGGCACTATAGCGGCTGCATTCGGGGTCAGCGCTTCAGTGTTTATCGGCGCCGCAGTATATGGACTTGTTACAAAACGATCTCTTGAGGGCTTTGGAAATTATTTACTACTAGCTCTTCTCGGGGTGCTTGTGGCTATGATCGCAAATTTTTTATTGCAAAGCGCAGTAATGATGTATGTGATTAGCTCGGTGGCTGTAGTGCTGTTCACACTCTTAACAGCTTATGACTCTAACAAACTGCGTGCCTTATACAACGAAGAAGGAGGAAATGTCTCAGCAATCTACGGCACCCTTACGCTCTATTTGGATTTTATAAATCTGTTTCTATTTACCCTCCAGCTATTCGGTGCCCCCAAAAAGGACTAATACACCCCAGATTGAAACCTCCGTCCTTTCGTGTATACTCCGTTCATGAGCAACCCAACCCTTCCCAAGTCTAGATTTCGACGATTCGCGGCTGATTGGTTCCACAACCGTGATGGCTGGGGTGGTATCTACAAAGGTCGCTATCGCCTTTGTGTTTGGCGATTCGGCGACATTTGGCAATGTTGCGTAGAAGCTCATCCCAAAGGAACTGCGCTAACTTCTGAAATAAGTGATGAGGGTTCTTACGCCTGGATGGCATTGTGGCCGCAAAAAACCATGAATAATGCGATGAAACATGCGCGTGATTGGTGTGATCGTGATGACAAAAATTTGACCGTTCAACAAACTTTTGATGAATGCTTTAAAAATCACCCAACCCTTTTCCGGGTGCGTCGTCAGGTTATTGACCATCTATTTTTTGTAAATGGAAATGGATATTGTTGGCTAGATGGGGCTTTGATGTCCTCATACGCTCAAAAAACACCAGAAGAAGAAGTCGAAGAACGTAGAGCAGAGAGCGAGTGGCGACTAAAAAATAACATTCCTGTTTCAGACTATGCGGCCAAATTCGACGAAGAAATGCTCGCGCACCAAGCGGCAATGAAAATTGGGCCATTGACCGAAGTAGAATACCGGCATGAAAAAGCCGCAGATATACTTTGTATACATGAAAAATGCGAACATCCAAGTTCGTTTTATGCAGTATGTAAGTATGCAAACATCAACCACGTTCCCGATGATGTGAAACCAGATTGGCTCGCCCTGGCTCACGAGGCAGCAAAACTTCTCGCAGAAGAACAATTCTGCGAATTTTGCTCGCCGCATGTTAACCTAAAACATCCTAAAATTGGAAAAAAGTTAATTGCCGAACTAGAATCTCGTTTTCCGCACTTGATTTCTGCCTGACTTGTGATAGAGTCCCTTCACTGACTGAGTTTAACAACAATTTCTCCAAGGATAAAAAAATGACCACTCCCCGTTTCGATGAAATGCTCAAAGTTCTTAAATTTGCTTTTCACATGAGCCCGAAAAACACCAAAAACCGCCTTCCTACTTCGTTGTTCTCGCGTCAGTCGCTTCGAGCGGAAGGCAGTGACCTTCTAGAAGCCGTTCTGTTGACTGTGTGGAGGGATGGCCGAGGAGAAAGTGTAAAATCTTCCGGTGAACTAGCTCCTTGCGCCCCTGTCGCCAAAGCAATAGAATCGGAGTTTGAACGAGCAGGCCGTATTCTTTTAGATCCTGCAATTTCGACCACGAAAGCACTAATCCTACTCCAAGCAGAACGCAGCCGTCGCGAAATCGAGGGTTGACTAACACTCGCCTTACTACTATAATTAGAATAGAGAGGTTGGGTAAGCGTATGGGAAATCTTGTATTAAATGAAATAATTCGGTTGGAGAGATTAAAAAATCTTTTAAAAAGAGAAAATAGATTTCTTCAGCTAGAACTACCTATTCCCGAATATTTAAAACCCGAACCTCCCTCAGAAGAGGAATCAACCACTGTAATCATTCTCGATTTGTAAAATAAAATGGCAAAATTTCATCTAGGCGCAAGAGTTAAAGTTATCCACGCTGATAATGACACTGAAATGTTTTTAGGCAAAACTGGGGTGGTTTCTGGGATTGATATTCACAGTAACCCCAGTTTTGCCGTCCAATTTGACGACACTACTTGGAACATCTATTTTTACGAAATTGAATTAGAAGAAGTATAAAACAACTTCTGCAACCAGACCTCATTAGTGTTTGCTGGTAAACAATAAACTATGACAACTTTCATTAATCAAAAAAACAAGTCACGCCTTTTTGCGGCTCTTTACAACCAAGCACGTCCACAGGAGCTAAATTTTGAGGCAGATGACATCACGCCAGAAGAGGCAACTCAAATCATCGAAGATAGCGAAGATGATTACGGTTACGCAACTTTTAAGGTAGTGCGCGGTAGAGAATTGAATTTCTCAATGTTCAGCGATCGTCTTTTCGATGCTGAGTGGTATGAAAAAGAGTATGGCCCCATAAGCGAAGTTTTAAACAGCCTAGGTTGATCACGGTTTCTTCATTTAGGGATTCTGCGTTTCAGTATCTTGATAATAGTATCATCTGAATCTTTTCTCGCTTTTTCTTTGTCGAGCATGGCAGCAGCATAATTCTCAGGAATTTTATCAGCTACCAATCTCCGAATTTCAGGATCATTGTCATCTCCCATCCTGCCAACAATCCAACTTGGCAACTTTTTCACCAACTCTACTCTAACAAAAAAATCTGACGTTTTGAAAGTGTTTAGCAACATTACGGCAGAGTTTCTTGTTTCTTGTTGGTTGAACATTGGCATTTTGTTAATAAAACGCTTAATGTATTCAAAATCTTGTGAACCACTCACTTTTTCCAAAACTTTCTTGAATATAGCGGGGTTTTTAACCACCGAAGAAAGATGTCTGACTCCGGGTTCTTGTTCGGGAGAATTGACCATTTGATCGCCAAGCTTTTTCGCTTGAATACGATTATCTTTTCTTTTGAATTTCAAGAATGGGTTAGGTCCAGAAAAATTTTCTTCAATTGCATTGGCCGAGAAGAAAACAGCCTGCGACGGTTCGGAGTTGTGAATAACCGCCATTCCGTCATCTTGCACTCCTTCATAGCCTAATTGTACCAAAATTCTCCTCCAGTTGCGTGGATGAGGATTAAATCTAATGGTTTTTTTGTCATTAGAATGATTATAGAAACTATCAGCCTCATATTCATCCATTGCCATTCCCGCAAAAAATTTAGCCATTACCCAAAGTTTCTCGCTGGAAGTTTTTGCGTCTTGATATTCTTCTTCGTTCGCCAAATATGCCAATTTTTTTTCGGCCACGCCTGGAAAAAGTATTTTCAATTTTTGAATGTCTCGTTTTAGGTTTTCTTCCTTGTAATGCTTCATGACCAAAATCTTTGCCGGATTGACTGCGTGGAAACAAATAGCATATGGCTCTTCAGAGGCAAAAGGAATTTTGTTTTCTAGGGCTTCGCGATAAAATTTATCAGTCAAGGGGTAGGCGTAAATTCCCAATGGAGTTGTAAACTCAGAGCGTGGATTAATTCCAATTTTTTGAAATTTTGCAAAATGAAGATAATGGTAAGGCTGTCCTACAAATTTACCAATTTCTTTTTCGGGGTGGGCAAATCGCTCTTGGTCTACCGTGGGAAGTTCATTCGCCATAGATTTCCATTTTGGAACCTCGTTAAGTAAAATTGTCGTGATGTATTGTTTTAGAATATCAGCCATTCCAATAAATATTGACTTTGAAGCCATTTCTGATTCAAATCAGCCAGCACCATAGAAGCAAGTTTCATTCCATGATATTGGTGTGTCATAGCAGCACAGCGTTCACTTTTTGAGTGACTCCGTGTGGCGCTATGGTAATGTGGCCTCGCGAACACGGTGCGCGGGTCGCCCGCGCGTAACGATCCCAATCGTTCCGACGCTTCATAAAAATGATTTCCTTTGAACGGTTGAGTATGGCACAGAAAAAAAAGATAGTTCACGACACCGACTGGGGTGCCGCTCTTGAAAGAGTTATTGGATACGCCTTACAAAAAAACTGGAAAGTTGCTTTCGTCGCTGACGGACCCGATCAATCCAAAACTGATATCACAGGCCAAGTCTGGATTCAAATTGATAGCTCCAACCCTTTAGAGCACCAGCTTTATTTCTTTTTGCACGAGTGCGGCCATGCTGTCGAAGTGATTAAGCTTGGCAAATCTGCTTGGAACAGCAAATATGCCGGTCAGGCCAGCTCCTCAATTAATAATTTAGAGCACCGCATTTCTCGTTTATTTGAGGAAATGACTGCCTGGGATCACGCCATGACGATTGCGGTTGAACTCTCGCTGCAAATCAATCATAATTCCTTCAGCAGTCTAAAAACCACGTCGCTTTCGACATACGTTTCGTGGACTAGTGAAGTTATTCAATAACCTAAAATTAAGGAGCCTTTAACGCTAAATGTCTTTAAGTGTAATTCCCGAAGAATCTCCCTCCAGCATCCCTCCGATTCCTGCATGGCTCGCCAATGATGAAACTATCCAGCTTTTCGTCGTTTATCGCGAAACCAAATCTAAAATCATTCGTGACAAGATCGCCGCCAACAATGAGCGGTTGGTTCTATACGTTATGAATCGTTTTTACATGAAGAACAAGAAATACCAAAATATCAAAGATGACCTTCAGCAAGAAGGAAATATTGGACTTTTGACCGCCATTGGAAAATTCAAATACGAAATGGGTAATAAATTTTCCACTTACGCAATTTGGTGGATTCGACAATCTATTGATAAATTTTTACTCAATCAATTCGACGTGATTCGCACACCCATTCACATTAATCTTGTTCGTACCAAAGCTGCAAAATTCATGCGTCAATTCTCGGTGGATAATGGTCGCCAACCCACTAAAGAGGAGATTCGAGATTTTTTAGGCGTTACTGACGAGATTGTAGATAACATGGTTCAATCTGTCAAGAACCAAACTGTGACATCGCTTGATGAGCCTATGCCGTTTAGGCATAATCAAACAGACGATAAAGGGACAACATTGCACGATTTTATCTCAGACGAAAATCAAACCGATCTAGATCGCAAACTGTTTAACGAAACTCTGAGTGTGGTCATTTACAATTCTTTAAAAAATCTTACACGTCGAGAGATTGAGATTTTGTTTTTGCGATATGGAATAGTTGATGATATTTCCGAATTAGAAAAAACTCCTTTTATTGAAGAATTAAAGCTTAAAAAATAAGATTCTTCTATATTTACAAGAAAGACAAGAATATGCAATATGTTACATGCCAAGGCGTTGATTTTCGTGGTATCAGCAAAATGATGACAGATCGCGGCATTGAAATGAATCATGCAACTGCAAGAAACATTTTACTGAGCGCTTTGAGAAAAATGGCCTATCAGATTTTGCCGCTATATAATACCCCAACCACGCCAGAAAATTTAGACGCCATGGTTAAATCTCAGGAATACCAAGATGGAATTTCTGATTTATTATACCAAGTCTATCAAGAGAAAATACAAAATTACGCTCAAGAAAGAAAAGAATGATTCCGTTAAAAACGCCCAAACCCCTGGTAGACCTTAAGGTCTTTTTATCAAAACGTAAACAAACCCTTGGAGAATGGTTGGTTGCAAACAAAATTGATTCAAAAGATCAATTGACGCAAATGGCAGTAAAAGGATCGCACAAAGATTTTGGGATCACTGAAGAACTAGTGCTGGAAATGCATTACCTAATTGCACCAGCAGTCGAGGCAGTCGAGGCAGTCGAGGCAGTCGAGGCAGTCGAGGCAGTCGAGGCAGTCGAGGCAGTCGAGGCAGTCACCAAGCCAGGGCGCAAAAAATACCCTCTGGCCACTTCTTAATACACAACGCCGTATAATCAGATATATTCAAGACAGGCAGAACGCACCGGGCCGAAACAGATCGTATTTGCGGTGCAACAACAACTTGAAAGTATCTGATTATGTCAAACTATACAACTCACAACAAATCCTACAACCGCATTAATGATAGCATCCAAGCATCTACTATCCAAAGCGAAGCAAACACTCTTGGAGTAAAAATGTATTCAAGCCGTCGCGGTGTTGACGGTCGTATGGGGAAAGATGGCACCGAATTGGAGCTTATCGTTCCCATCGATGCAAACTACAGCCGCGGAGTACGGTTGGAATTAAATGGTCGCCAAGCTCGGGTGCTTTACACCGCCCTTGGGCGTCATTTCTCTCAAGAGTAAATTACTACAAGTATGTGGAGTGTACGATTCTAGTACACTCCACTACTTAAATTCATGCTAAGTGTGTTGCCTAAGTCACGGAAAAAAGCTAAGAAATTCGGAATAGGCACATTATTACGAGTTAAAAACTTAGAGCAATTTTCTGCGTTTAAAGAAAACGAAATTGCTTGTACCGGGATGATTGAGAAACGCAAAGAATACAACGAGCGAGAGAATTTTATTTCGCCCCATGCCACAACATTTAAAAAATTTTTTCACACATTGCCACTCAAAAAAAGCTTGGGTGAAAGTTATGTTGGCAAGGTGGTTCATGCAATTTATGACCCGTTAAGTTATTATCCCGTTTGGGTTGGAATCAAGTTTTATACGTCTTATGACGCAGAAACAAATTCTGCCAACCACCCTTGGAAGCACAGTAAAGACGCAATTTTTTATTACCACTTTTCAAATACAATCGTATTTGATAAAATCAAACAATTTGAATCTTTAGATGCTGGCGATCTAATCACTTACGGAGAAAGCCGAAGCGGCGTAGTAATGTCAAACAGTCTATCTGCGAGGCGCTGTATTTCGCTACACGGCGTTACACGACATGTGGTTCGATATTTTAATAATGAAATTCGTATTCAGTATCTATATCCTCAACGTAAATACAAATTAATTCGTTGAAGTTTGGTTAAAGTGTCTTGTGTGTTAGGATTGGCATAATGGACTTTCTCAAAACAATACTTTTATTTATGACTGTATACATCGGCGTGTATCTAGTCGGTTTTTGCCTTATTGTGGGCACTTTGTTCTTGGTGTTTTTAGGAGTTGATGCTATCATTACTAGCTGATCTACCGTAGGTGGGTGGGGTAGGGTCGTTTCTGGTTAAATGATGATCAATTGCCAAAAGACAAGAGAGAAATTAAAAATATTTCTCTCTTGTCTCTAGGGCTAAATGTGCAACATATTGTTCGAAACAGAGGTGATTGATTTTCTAGTTAGAGCTAGCAATCATCGTGTTAAAAAAGTCTCCCGCTCAGAACAACAATGTCCCACAATTCCTGCAAGGTACTTTAGTACAAGTAATTTCAGATAAATGCCAATGTTTTACGGTCGAACACCAAACATACATTTCCGGCGAAGTACGGTTCTGTTCTGCAACAGAAATAACAACGACAAAATTGAATAATTCAATTGCGAGTCAACCAACAACATTGATGATTCCGCATCATTTTTCGACTTTCGTACCAAAAAATACCTTCGGTTTTATTCTAGAAGCCAAAACGATCAAAGAGTTGTACGAACACTCCATCGAAGTAGGGTCATGCAACAAAAAAATGATCCCTGTAGACACGGTTTCAATTCGACATTATCTGAAGATTTATTTTCAAAATGATGTGAATGGCTGGGTTAGTATTGGAGATTTATTTTTAATTTGACGAAATGGTTATTTATGATGCTAGCGAATTTTTCAGAAACGAAAGATTATGATTCAGATGAAAAAAAACATTTTGTTCGCATCAAGCGGAGTTTGGGGTTCAATTATCCCTCTCCTCTTAGTGCAACAAAATGCTTTTATTTAGAGCAAAATACGGTAGCAAAATTACTGTGTTATCGCCTAGATGGACTGATGGCGCTCTTGCAAAATGACCAGTTTGGTAAAATGTGGTTTTACTCACATGAAATAGAGTCACTCTAAAAAACCAATTTGAATTCGTTTCGATATGCTGTAGAAGACATCGTGCCACCGTAGCAGCGCTTACCTCATCCATCAAAAGATGCTAAAAAGTTTGATTGAAAAAAATAATATGCATATCGGAGATTTGGTAAAAATTAAGATCAAAAACGTTTGGAAAACTGGCATTTTTATGGGCGAGGCTCGCAATGTGAGTTTTTCAAATGGTGTAAGAATTTACTTGCATGAAACAGGGTCCGAAGAATTACATAATATGTACGAAATTCACCCGTTGGAGGAATCCGGCCCTTGTGCTTACAAAATTATTATTGATTGTAAAAATCCATTTCATGTGCGTCGGGTTAGCGCGCAAGCGTTGTGCGACTCCTGTGTTATGGAGCAGATAGCTTGAAAGATCGCTCTAGTGTGCTACAACTTGGTTATGAACGAGCCAACAAAATTTTACCGTCATTTGATCGTCGTCGAAGTTCTTTCAGCGGACCCGATGACTACAACCGACCTCGACGATCTTAATTACGAAATCATGGAAGGAGGGGCCTCTGGGAAAGTGACGGTCGAGTCATCCCTGGAAGTGACACGGGAGCAAATGGCCATCCTTCTCGAAGCACAAGGCTCTGATCCTTCTTTCCTCATCGGAGAAGAAGAGGGCGATGAAACTGGCGCCTGAAAAAAGAATGCTTATGTCAAAACACTACGAACACACCATCACATTTACTATTATTTCCGACGAGGAGCACCTTGAGGGCAAGCATGAAGACGCCCTCGACGTAGAGGGGCTTCTGTGTCTTTTAAAAGACACAGAAGCCCCTGCCAAAATTCGGGACGTAACAACTGCATCTTACACTGAAGCTCAAATCACTCATTTGCTAGAAACGGATTATGAAGCTGATCCAACCGAGTATTTCGATGCGCTTTCTAGTTCTAGGGAAGAATTTGATAACGAAGAAGAGATGGATTGAAAACCTCTTTATATCTGCTATGATATATTCATGAATACAGAATTTTACCCTATTTACAGTGTCGTTATGATTAAACAAGATGCCGTGGGGGCAAAAGCCGAAGCCCTTAAGGGGGCTCGTGGAATTGTCCACTCAATTAATCGACTCGGCCAGAGCGTATTCTATGGCGTTGTTATCCTTGACAAATTTGAATGGATTCCGGCGACGGCGCTGGATATGGTGATTTCGTGAACACTTTCAGTAAAGTTGGTGATTTCGCTGCGAAATTAGTCAAGTGTCAACGGTGCGGTGGGGT
>Ga0209702_10002820_pt1 | contig 29118 bp, 28 predicted proteins | sample FRY01_FD_187210 | JGI IMG/M metagenome (GOLD analysis project Ga0209702, IMG submission 187210) | Freshwater microbial communities from Lake Fryxell liftoff mats and glacier meltwater in Antarctica - FRY-01 (SPAdes) (version 2) | ecosystem: Environmental > Aquatic > Freshwater > Ice > Glacier... | reverse complement strand
AAGAAAAAACCTCTGGGGAGTATACCTATTCAACAACATCGTGTTATTTACGTGTCTAGCGTGTGAAATGATTTTCCCCAAAGATTCTTAGTGCTTTTATAACGAATGTAAAGATATGAGCGTGTTATCCCGATAGCTATCGGGACGCCCAAAATTAATTACTTTAAAAATTATTAGTTATTGTAGGTAAGTCTTTAAACTTGACAACCAAACCTCAAATCTTACATCTGCAAAGTAGAAACCAAATATTGACTTCCTTGTACTACCCCTTTGCGTTCTATTTCGTTATCTATAAAAGTTTGTATTTCTGATTTTCTCAATCCCCATTTTGGCGCAATAAGCATTTCTAAATCTGAAATTCCGAACAAACGCTGAATAACCAGATCTGGACGTAAGCGAGGTAAAAGCTCACAAAGAAAATCGGCGTATTCTTGTAAAGTAAAAAGTTTAAAAGGGTCTTTCTTATATTTTGCACCCATAATAGAGCCTTCTACAATGTGTAAATGATGAAACTTAACAAAAGTTATTTGTGGATAGCGGTTAATTTCATCGGCGTAAGCTAACATCATTTCGTGTGTTTCGCCGGGTAAACCAAAAATGGTATGTACGCAAATATCTAATTTGGATTGAGTGAGCAAACTCATCGTATCAATAAACTCGTCATGAGAGCAACCCCGATTTATTTGCGCTAAAGTATCGTTGTAAATAGATTCCATACCCATTTCTAAATCTACATCTACCCTATCGGTATAACTTTCTAAAAGTGCTATTTTCTCCACATCAATACAATCTGGTCGGGTACCTACAGATAAACCCACTACATTGGTCATATCAACACTCAAAGCTTCGTCATACATTGTTTTTAGATAATGTGCTGGCGCATATGTATTGGTATTTGGCTGAAAGTAGATGATAAATTTTTCGGCTTTATAATGTTTCCATGCTCGCTCCATGCCAAACTCTATCTGCTCTTTCATGGTGTTCATGTTGCGTGAGGTAGGTGTAAAAGAATCTACATTGCAGTAAGTGCAGCCTCCGTAGCCTTTAGAACCATCGCGATTTGGACAAGTAAAACCACCATCTACAATAACTTTATAGACCCTTTTTACCTGATATTTATTTTTTAAATAAGCACTATAGTAATTATAATTCTTTTCGCCGTAGGCTAATGACTTTTCCAATGTTAAAATGATATTTTTGTAAATATACAAATAGATAATCGTTTGAAAATTTAATGCCGCATGTTAAGAATCTATTATAAAAGAAATACCAGGCTAGCTAAAGAAACTGATGTAGAGCTGATACGTGAAATACCTATTGAAAACTTGGTTTGGGTAGATTTGCAGAATCCTACAGTAGAAGAAAAAGTTACTATTGAGACTTATTTTGATATCAAATACTCGTCTGAAGAGGAATCTTTAGAGATAGAAAGTTCGTCACGCTTTAGCGAAATGGATATGGAGATAATTATTAATTCTAACTTTTTATCTATCAGGGAAAATGGTTTTGATTATAATCCGGTATCTATAATCTTAGAAAAAGGTATTTTATTTACTTACCGAGATGATGACATTAAAACCTTTGGCGAAACGGTTAAAAAAATTAAAGCTAACCCTACTTTATATGTAAATGGTTATCAGATTTTATCTACACTTTTAGAAACTTGTATAGACCAAGATGCCGATTTAATTGAAAATATTGCTAAAGAAATTGCAGAGCTTAACAAGAGCTTAAAAACTACTAATGAGAAAGTTGATGAAGAAGATTTGTTAAAGATTTCTTCTTTACAAAGTGATAATATGTTGCTTCGTGAAAATATTATTGATAAGCAGAGGTTGCTGTCATCATTAATTAAATCGTCTGTTTTTCCTCAAGAATTTATGGGTGTTTTAAGGATTATGATTAAAGATATCAGCTCGCTATTAGAACATAATAAGTTTGCTTTTGAAAGATTGGAGTTCCTTCAAAATACTTTTATGGGTTTAATTAACATCGATCAAAACCGAATTATAAAAATATTTACGGTTGCTACGGTAGCTTTTATGCCTCCTACCTTAATTGCTAGTATTTACGGTATGAATTTCATTTTAATGCCCGAGCTACAATGGAAATACGGCTATTTTGTAGCTTTGTTATTGATGATTGCTTCTTCCTTGGGTACATTGCTTTATTTCAAGAAAAAGAATTGGCTGTAGGGTCTAAATTATAGGTGCTTACGAATTTATAGCTGCGCTAAAGACCATCAAAAGGAAGGTTCTCTACTTAAGCAATTACTGTTTATTTTTGTATTAAGATTAAAACCCATAACAACTTTAACTATTCAAATACCTGATAAAAAAGCAGCTTTAGCAAAGCAGATTTTAAAGGAATTATGAGCTACATTAGTTATTGATAAACAAAAAAAGCGCACTCCTAATGCAGAAACTATTGAAGCTATAAATGAATTAAAGGAGGGCAAGGGTAAGGAATTCAATTCTGCCAAAGAACTTTTTTCCTCTTTTTAAGATTTATAAAATAAAGGCATCTAATAAATTCTTAAAAGATGTAAAACTTTTAAAGAAACGTTCCCCCCTAAAGATTTGTTATTCCTTGAAACCGTAGCTGATATTTTGGCAAATAAGAGACATAAAGACCTTTTAACTAAACACAATACACACAAATTAAGTGGCAGCTATAAAAACTACTGGGAGTGTCATGTTAAACCAGACCTTTTATTGATTTGGCAATAAAACGAAAGTATTATGCTTTTAGAACTAGTGCATACAGTCACACATGCTGACCTTTTTTGATTGCATTAACTGTTCGTAAAGTTTAGCGAAGTTATATCTACGGATTCGGAAATAACCGAGAGTATTATGACTCGTTCTTTATAAAATTTTTTTTTGAAAAAAATTAATGAATTTATGATTTTAAAATTCTAATTCATTAGTGCATATAATTCATCCCGATTCTAAATAATAAGATAACATCAGAACACCTAGCCCTTATTTGTAGAATCTCTTTTAATTAGCGTACAATCTAAGGTAATTTGATGTAGGACTTGTTCTGTTTTACTCTCAATTTCTTTAATTAACAAATTGGCCGCTGTTTTACCAATTTCGTAAGCAGGTTGCGCTATGGTGGTTAAAGATGGGTTTAAATGTCTGGCGACTTCTAAACTAGAGAAGGTAATTAGCTTAATGTCTTGAGGAATTTTTAAGCCTAATTCTTTACAAATATCGTAACAGCCAATGGCTAATTTCTCTACAGTACAAAAAATAGCATCGGGCTGTTTCTCTAAAATAAATGCTTTAAGATCGGCTAATTCTAATTCTTCTGATGGCGAAAAAGTTTTTATCAAACTTAAATCGGGTTTTAAACCATAAGAATTTATAGCGTCCTTATATGCATTTTCTCGATTTTGCATGGTTGTTAAATGCGAGCCCGCTTTTAAAAACAATATTTTCCGACATCCTTTACTTAATAATAATTTTGTTCCCTCTAACGCACTTTCATAATCATTACTGGTAATTTTAGAGGTTTTTATTTCTTCTAAAACACGGTCAAACATCACTAACTTAATATCTCTATCTAAAATTTCGTTTAAATGTGAGACATCTTCAGTCTCTGAACATACTGATATTAGCACACCATCCACTCGGCCACCAATTAAATGGTTAATAATACGTCGCTCTTTTTGGTAACTCTCGTCGGTTTGATAAATTAAAACATAATAGTCCTTTTCTTGACAAACAGCTTCTACTCCTTTAATTACTCTGGTGAAAAAATTATTAGAAATTTCTGGAATAATGAGCGCTATGGTTTTACTTACATGCTTTCTTAATGATGCCGCAAACGGATTTGGATGATAATTAAGCTCTTTAGCTAAATTTTGTATCCTTTTTTTTGTCTCTATATTAATTTCATAACTATCTGTTAAAGCCCTAGATACGGTAGAAACCGATACGCCCAATTGGTCTGCTATTTCTTTAAGTGTTACGTTTTTCATGAAACTAGAATAGGTAAATTATTAGTATTCTAAAGGAATAATAGGTTCTTTTTTGCTAGTGCTCATGATCATCATGGTATGGAAAGTCTTTACCACAGTTATTCTGCTAATTTTTTGCATAATTAACTGCTCGTAAGTTTTAATATCCTTTACATAAGCTTTCAATAAAAAATCGCACTGACCAGTAACATGGTGGCACTCTGTAATTTCCTTAATTTCTTTAATTTCTTTTAGAAAAATTTGAATGGTATCTTGCTGATGAAAATCTAAGGAAACCTGTATAAAAGTTTTGATACCTAAACCTAGCTTTTCTTCATCTACCAAGGCATGGTAACTTTTTATATAACCAGAATTTTCTAATTTTCTAACACGTTCTAAAGTTGGCGCTGGCGATAAACCAATATATTGCGATAGTTGTAAATTGGTGATTCTGCCGTTTTCTTGTAAAATTTTAAGAATATTAAAATCAATTTTATCTAATTCCATAATTGGGTTTTATAGTACAAATTTATATTTATTCCTCAAAAACCAAATTATATTTTAAAAAAAGCTTAAAATAATTTAAATAATTTTTTAAGGTTGCTATTTTTAGACTTGTCTAAAAAAATGATTAGATTTGTTTTAATATTTTAAAAAGCATGACAACCTCTTTTACAGAAGAAAATTATTTAAAAACAATTTATCATTTACAACAACAGTCTAATAATTCTGTAAGTACCAATTCTATTTCAGAAGCTTTACAAACCAAGGCAGCATCTGTTACAGATATGCTTAAAAAATTGGCCGATAAACAATTAATCAATTACGAAAAGTATCAAGGAGTTACCTTAACTCATCATGGTCAAAAGAACGCACTTTCTATCATTAGAAAACACCGTTTATGGGAAGTTTTTTTAGTAGAAAAATTAAACTTTAAGTGGGACGAAGTGCATGAAGTAGCCGAAGAATTAGAACACATTCACTCAGAAAAATTGATAAATCGACTTGATGAATTTTTAGACTTTCCAGAGTTTGACCCTCATGGCGACCCAATACCCAATTCAAAAGGCGAAATAAAACCTGTCAAATTATTGCCGCTAAACTCTTTAGAAATTGGTAAGGAGGGAATAATTAGTGGCTTTGTGAATAACACAAAAGAGTTTTTGCAATATTTAGATAAAATGGATTTATTACTAGGCAAAACTATAACCATTGCAGATAAAGTTGCCTTTGACGGATCCCTAGTGATTTTGGTAAACAACACAGAAAAAAATATCAGTAAAGAAGTAGCAAAAAACATTTTAATTGCATGAACACTGATAAACAATCGTTAAGCGAGGTTAACAACACGGTTAATGTAAATAAAAGAAAAGGCTGGCGCAGAATATTTTCATTTTTAGGTCCAGCCTATTTGGTAAGTGTAGGTTATATGGATCCAGGAAACTGGGCAACCGATATTGCTGGTGGCTCCCAATTTGGTTATAAGCTCATTTGGGTTTTGTTAATGAGCAACTTAATTGCTTTACTTTTACAGTCTTTAAGCGCAAGGTTAGGTATTGTAAGAGGGTTAGATTTAGCTCAAGCTTCTAAAAATGCCTATCCAAAATGGGCAAATATTCCATTATACATATTGGCCGAGATTGCTATTGCCGCTTGCGATTTAGCAGAAATAATTGGTATGGCCATTGGTCTAAATCTATTATTTGGTTTGCCTTTAATTTGGGGAGTAAGTATTACAGTTTTTGACACGCTACTGCTTTTGTTACTTCTAAAACGTGGCATGCGGACAGTAGAAGCATTTATTGTTTCTTTAGTTTTTATTATTGGTTTAGCATTTTTAGTAGAAATGTTTATTGTAGCTCCTGTTTATTCTGACTTGATACAGGGTTTTGTGCCTTCTAAACTAGATGGAAGCGCTTTGTACATTGCCATTGGTATTATTGGGGCAACAGTTATGCCGCATAATTTATACCTACATTCTTCGCTGGTACAAACCAGAAAATTTGATAGAACATCTTTTAAAGGAATAAAAGAAGCTATAAAATTTAATTTTATTGATACAACCATTGCTCTTAACCTCGCTTTCTTTGTAAATGCCGCTATCTTAATTTTGGCTGCAGCTGCATTTTACACCAAAGGCTTTTATGAAGTTGCCGAAATTCAGGATGCCCATAAGTTACTACAGAACCTTTTTGGTAACGCTGCCCCAGCTTTATTTGCAATTGCTTTAATTGCCGCCGGACAAAGTTCTACCATTACAGGCACATTAGCTGGTCAAATTATTATGGAAGGGCATTTAAACCTTCGTATACAACCTTGGTTGCGTAGGTTAATTACCCGCTTAATAGCCATTGCGCCGGCACTTTTTACCATTCTATTTTTTGGCGAAGAAAGTTTGGGTAGTCTCTTAGTTCTTAGTCAGGTAGTTTTAAGTTTACAATTAGGTTTTGCTGTTATTCCCTTAATTCATTTCAATTCTGATAAAAAATTGATGAAAGGTTTTCATATAAAACCTTGGGTTAAAATATTAGCATGGCTTAGTTCTGCCATTATCATTTACCTAAACATAAGTTTGGTAGTTAGTGAAATTACGGGCTGGATAGCAGGCGGTGTAAGTCCTTATGTTATTTACGGCATCATCATCCCATTTATTTTAGCTTGTTTTGGGTTATTAGTTTATGTTTTTGTGCAACCTTTAGTGACAAAAAACAAGCAAAAAACCAATCATTTACCCCATGGCGAAGCCATTAACATTAGTGATATTAAACAAATAAATTATACCCATATTGGTATTACCACAGATTTTTCTGACCATGACGAGGAGGTAATAAAAAACGCATTAAAACAAGGGGGAATGCATGCTCAATACACCTTTATACATGTGGTAGAAACTGCTGCTGCAAGGTACCACGGTAAAAATGCTATGGATAACGAAACCCTGCTAGACGAGGAAAACCTGATTAAATATCAAGAAAATTTACAAAGCTTGGGTTATCAAGTAAATTATAAAATAGGTTTTGGAAACCCAGCAACAGCGATTAGTAAAATTGTGAATCAGGAAAGTATAGACTTTTTAGTAATGGGCGCACATGGGCACAAAGGCTTTAAAGATTTATTGTTTGGCACTACCGTAGACGCTGTAAGGCATAAAGTAAAAATACCTGTTTTGATCGTAAATTAAGATTATATGGGCGTTCCCCCGTTTGCTCTCGCTCGGGGCCAATGTCATTAAGTTAAGCCTTTTTTTTATCTCCACGCCGTCATTTCGAGGAACGAGAAATCTCACACGCAAGGATGCCATTCGGTTTGATTACCTATTTGTGAGATGTCTCACTATCGTTCGACATGACGAGCTTCCTTAACTTAATGACATTGCGCTCGGGGCAGTCGGGGCGGGTCACAAAGTGACTCCTTTGGAGCTGTACATTAAATTAAAATCAGCTAAAGCATTTAGAATTTACCCCATATTATGATGTTATTTTAACCATTTATAAAGCAAACAAAAACCAATTCGTTAAACATATTTCAAAATTTATTTTTAAAATCAATTAATAAATTAATAAAATCTTTTGGTTTCAAATAGCTAGCATAATGATAAACCACTTTGTAATTATCATCTAAAAATATAAGATTAGGAAATACCAAACCGCCTCTTCCTTTTGTAAATTCAACCGCCAATTCATTAAATCCATTATTTAATCCGTTTGGTTTATAACGGTAAGTTTGTCCATTAAATTCGATGTTATTTCTGTCTTCTGCATCTAACAAAATCAGATAAAAATCTTTATTTAAAACTTCATATAAGTTGCTGTTTGTTCTTGCTGCGTTCATCATAGCAGCACAATATTGGCACCATTCTGTATGCATCAAAACTAAAACAGGTTTTTTAGCAATAGCTTGTAGACTATCTAACTGATTAAATTGATAAGTTTTAAGCTGTGAAAACCCATTAAAAGCAATCGATAAAAATATAGCGAGTAAAAATATTTTATTTTTCATACCTACAATATATTGGCTAAAATACTTAATGATGATAGTGAACTTAAAGTGTTGTCCTGAGCATCCTTATTATTTATTGTTTTTAATTCTGAACGAGTTATTTTTCTCATTATAAAACAATTAAAACATTAATTAAAAGTATATCTTAAGCCTAAAAAACCTCTAATACCCTGATTTGGAGCAAAAACAAAACTAGGATCAAACGTTAAAGCATATGGATTATTAGCAGTGGCAACTACTTTTCCATCAGTATCAAATTGTACATTTTTATCAAACGGATCATTAGATCTTGCAATTAGAAAAGGGTCTTTTCTACCAGGGGTAAAATTTAATAGATTTTTTACACCACCGTAAATTTCAAACTTCTTTTGAAAAACATAAGTTGCCTGAATATTCTGAATGCTCCAAACTGGAGAAAACTCACCCCTCGGATCTGTTTCACTTAAGAGCGGCAAACGCATTGGTCCGTATATGTTCCCAGTATAATCTAAACTTAAACCAAATTTAGTAAATGGATAAGAAATAGACCAAGTACCTGTCCATTTTTCGGTTAATATTAAATCTGTCTTCTCAAGAAGTCCATTCCCATCATCCACATTATTATAAACATCTAATAAAGTAGCACCAGTTATAACTTTTAAACCATTAACAAAAGAAGCATCAAAATTTAAAGTAATACCTTGACTAATTGCGTTTCCATTAAGATTGGCGTAGATTATTTTATTTGGGTCAACCTCAAAATTACCATTTATACGATTATTGAACCGAGTATAAAAAACACTCGCATCAAAATTGAAAATATTTCCGCCTTTATCGTAAAGCTTTTTGATATAGTTAAGGTTAACATTATAACTTCTTTCGGGTTTTAAATCTTCAGTAATCACAACCTCTCTAGCTCCTGTTAATGCAGCATGATCTTCGGTAAATAAATTAACCACTCTAAAACCTGTCCCTGCGTTTAACCTCAATATATTCTTTTTATTGATGTCGAGTTTGTAAGCTATTCTTGGAGTAAAAATATTTCCGTGGTTTGAGTTATAGTCATATCTCATCCCAAGCAATAATTTTTGCTTCGGGTTTAAGGTAATTTCATCTTGAACAAAAACTCCTGGTAAATAAGTATTTTCTGGACTATTTGTTAAGCCGTTCGGTTTTGCAGTTGCTGGCGTATTATCATCGTAATAAGTATACCTTAAAGCTCCACCAAATAATAAACTATGGTTTTTGACATTTTTATCCCAGATTAATTGCGAAAAAGCAACTTTTTGATTTGCCAAATATGGTGTGCTTCCATAATAAGAATCTTGATTATGATTGTTGAAAGAGAAGGATAGCATCAGCTTTTCTGTACTTATAGGTAATTGGTAGTTGCCTATAAACTCAAATCGTCTGGTATAAATACTTTCTGCATATAAATCTTCGCCTCCTCTAAAAGATTTATTCCAATTTACATCTCCACCCCATCTATCTTCATAATTATATCTACCAGCTACAGTAAAAACTCTATTCTCAGCTCTATTTATATTCCATTTTTGGAATAGAGAAATTCTGTTTTGATTTGTTACATCAGTAAAATTATCGTTGTTTTTATCAAAAATTTCATCGTATCTGAAATAATTTATCCCTGTTAATACATCTACTTTTTTTCCTAGGCTAAATTTAAAACCTAAATCAGTGTTAAGCTCATTCCATGATGTATTAAATACATCGATTGATAATTTTGGAGATGTACTTGGATTTTTGGTGATGATATTAATTAAACCGCCAACAGCTTCGGAGCCATAAAGTGAAGAGGCTGGACCTTTAATAATTTCTATACGCTCTACCAAAGAATTTGGAATACCAGACAACCCATAAACGGTAGATAAACTACTAACAATAGGCATCCCATCAATCAAAATCATGGTATACGGACCTTCTAATCCGTTAATATGAATATCTCCTGTGTTGCAAATATTACAATTTAGCTGAGGTCTTACTCCGTTTACATTTTGTAAGGCTTCATAAATATTTGGTGTGGGGTTCTTCTTGAAAAAAGCCGGAGTATAAACTTCTACAGGAACAGGACTTTCTAATTTATTTACTGGCTTTAAAGTTCCTGTGACTACAACATCATTTAAATTAGTGCCTTTATCTTGCTCTAATATAAAAGAAAGGTCTATCAAGTCGTCTTTAACTTCTATAGATTGGATGACAGATTTAAAACCTACTGCGCTAGCTTTTAATTGATAATTGCCAATACTTAATCCTGTAATTACAAATTTACCAGCACTATCTGTTAAATTAGAAAAATTTGAGCCCATAACACCCACCAACACATACTGTAATGGTTGGTTGTTTTTGTCTTTTACCTGACCAGCTAAAAAAGACTTTACTTGCGCAAAAATAGGTATTGTCAAGATAATTGAAAAAAGTATACAAAATATCAGTTTTTTATTCATCTAATCAATGCTATTTATAGGTTAAAATCAAAGGTACGTCAAATAATTATTTTAGACAAGTCTAAAAATATAATTACATTATGCTAAATAAATAATAAATACCTACCTAAATTGTTTAAAAATTTTAATAGATAGATACATTTATAAATTTTTACCTTTGTAAATATAAAAAATGACGAAGAACGATATCAACATACGTAATAAGAAAGCAACTTTTGAATATCATATTTTAGAAGATTTTACTGCAGGTATTAAATTACTTGGAACAGAAATAAAATCTATAAGAGAGGGTAAAGCTAATATTAGTGACGCTTTTTGCACATTTATCAATGGCGAATTATATGTAAGAAACCTTCATATTTCTGAATATTCGCATGGTTCTTTTTACAACCACGAGGCTAAAAGAGACCGTAAACTTTTACTCACCAAAAAAGAAATTAAAAAATTAGTAATCAAGGGCGAGGATAAAGGCCTTACAATAATTCCGCTTAAGATATTTATTAGTAATAGAGGATTTGCTAAAATGAATATCGCTTTGGCACAAGGTAAAAAAGCTTTTGACAAAAGAGATTCTTTGAAAGAACGGGATGTGAAACGCGAGATGGACGCGGCTATGAAGAGGTAATTAGGTGGTTAATGGTCAATGGTCAATGGTCAATGGTCAAAATACTTAAATAGTGGTTATTCATTCTAAAAAGTTAAATTTTCTTTAATTTATTTTGAAATATTAAATCCATTCAACTATTTCGATTAGCAACTAATTCAACTAATAAACTAATTCAACTAAAATCACCAAGCTTGGTCTCCCAGAAGAGGCACAAATCTGAAAGTATCTAAAACTATTTTATCGAAATCGTTTTCACTAACTCTAATTACCGTAACCATTTTCTGTTCCTTTTCGTTACCTACAGGTATTACTAAAATACCTCCAATTTTAAGCTGTCTTAATAATATTTGTGGAACCAATGGGGCGCCTGCTGTTACGATAATTTTATTGTAAGGTGCGTGTTCTGCAATTCCTTTAGAGCCATCGCCCAAGAAAAACTCGGCGTTATAGCCAATATGAGGTAAAACTTTTTTAGTTCTTTCGTAAAGCTTTTCTTGTCTTTCTATGGTATAAACTTTTGCACCTAGTTCTAACAATACGCAGGTTTGATAGCCACATCCGGTTCCAATTTCTAAAACTTTATCGCCTTTTTGTATATGTAATAATTCGCTTTGGTAGGCAACTGTATAAGGATTGGAGATGGTTTGTCCCTCGCCTATTGGAAAGGCTTTGTCTAAATAAGATTGTGCCCAAAATGTTTCATCGAAAAAATAATGCCTTTTGACTTTACCAATTGCGGCTAACACTCGTTTGTCATTAATTCCTTTTTTTTCTAATTCGGCAACTAATTTCTTTCTTGCTCCCTGCTCTCTGTAATTATCAACAAACTTATATGCCATAGTTCAACAAAAATATAATCTAAATTGAATTATTAGCTTATTTATTAGCTTTGCTATAGTTTTTTATTTCAGCAGAAATAAGATTGGCATATACCGCATGAACAAAAAAATAGCTATTCTTTTTATTATCAGCAATTTAATTGCTGCGGTTATTTTTTCTATTTATTATTTAGATTTTTATAGCAATTTGGTTAACGCTAAACTGACCTTATTTTTGGAGGTAATAAGCTTAATGTTGCTTTATTTGGTATTTGGAACTTTTGAAAAACCGATAAGAAAATCAAGATTTAAAGAATTTATTAACACCATAAATCAATCTATATTTATAGTTATCATTTATTTAATATTAACTCAATTTTATTTTAAAGGAGAGCTATTAAATTTGACCTTAACTAAAATTGGAGGTATAGCATTAGCTCATTTAATCATATTATACGGTACAAGATTATTGTTTCTAACTTTTGTTAAAAGATTACTTCAAAATAAAACTATTGGCTATAAAACATTAATTATTGGAGATAACAATAAAGCATTTCGACTAACTAAAGAACTTAATTCAATAAAAAAATCTATAGGATTTAATATTGTAGGCTATGTTAAAACTAGTGAAAAACTTTCTAAAATGGATAAATTGCCAATTTCTTGTTTAGGTAATTTAGAAGAATTTAAAACCATTATTTTAGCGCAGCAAATAGAAGAAGTTATTATTGCTATAGAGACTTCACAACATCATCAGCTTAAATCTATTTTAGATACTTTAGAACAAACGGAGGTAATTATCAATATTATTCCAGATATGTATGATATTGTTTCTGGTTTTGTAAAGGTTAACTATTTATTCTCTATCCCATTAATTACGCTTCATGGCGACATGATGCCGCTTTGGCAAAGATTAATTAAAAAATTGATAGATATTATTGTTAGTGTTTTAGTGTTAATTTTTTTAAGCCCTTTACTTTTAATTATAGCCATTTGGATCTTGACAGACTCTAACGGACCCATTATTTATTCGCAAGAGCGTGTGGGTATAAAGGGTGTTCCTTTTACCATCTATAAATTTAGAACAATGTTTAATAAGGCAGAAATTAATGAGCCTTTATTATCAAGTGCAAACGATCAAAGAATTACCAAAGTAGGTTCCTTCCTAAGGAAGTTAAGATTAGACGAGCTTCCACAATTTATTAATGTTTTAAAGGGAGAAATGTCTATTGTAGGCCCAAGACCAGAAAGGCAATTTTTCATTAATCAGATTATAGAAAAAGCACCGCATTACTATAATTTACAAAAGGTTTTACCAGGTATAACTTCTTGGGGGCAGGTAAAATATGGTTATGCAGAAAACATAAACCAAATGATAAATAGACTTACCTTTGATATCATTTATATAGAAAATAGATCTTTGGCTTTAGATTTTAAAATTATGTTTTATACTTTTATTACAATATTGCAAGGAAGAGGAAAATAAATTAATACTTTTGAAAAATATGAAAAAACTGTTTACCATTTTATTTACTGTTATGGGCTTCCATTCTTTTGCGCAATCTCAAAATGATTATAGCTATTCAATTGGTATTAAAGTTTTGGCTATTGAAGAATTTCCTAAATTATTAAACGAAGTAAGAACGAAAATTCCTTATAACACCACAGCTTTTGATGGGGTAATGCTAAAAATTATTGACAATCAAATTAGTTACAGAATACAAGTTATAAGTGGTAAAACAAACGATTATACTTTCACTAATGAATGTTCTACTTGTGAAACTGTAACCGGTAGCTATAAAAGTTTTGATGTAAAGCTTGGTTTTGAACGTAGCATGGTTTACACCAAATTACAGCCATTCTACGGTTTTGATTTAGGATTTAAAAGAGCCCGTTTTGACGGAAAATCTCAAGATAAAAACACAAATACTTTTTTTTATAATGCGGCAATTGAAAAAAATGGAGGATCAATCAACAGCTTTTTAGGATTAAAATACAGCATTGTTCCTCAATTAACAATAAGTGCAGAAGCTGGTATAGATTACATTTACACGTATGACAAGGAAGTAAAATCTAGTAATGCAAATGCAGTTTTGTCGCAAAATCAGTTTGACAGATGGCAATTTACCACTAAGCCTTTGGGGCTTTTGAGTTTACAATTTAACTTTGGCCGAGATTAATAAGGATCTACATCTACAATCGTATATACACCTTTATTTACTTTATCAGCCTCGAATGAGCTGATTTGCTCTTGTAAATAGTTTTTAATTTTTGTGATAGATTGGCTTTCCCAGTTTATTTTGATGGTGATGGTTTGGATGTAATAATTTCTTACCCTACCAATTAAAGGTGCATGTGGACCTAAAACCATATCCCCCAATTGCATTTTAAGCTTTTTAGCAAAGTTTTCAGACATCATTAATAGTTTGCCTAAATCTTTATGCTTTATATTAATCTGAATTAATTTATAAAAAGGCGGATATTTGAACAACTTTCTTTCCATCATCTCTTCACGATACATGCCCTCGTAATCATTAGCAACTACTTGCTGAATTACTCTATGTTTTGTATCATACGTTTGAATAATAACCATCCCTTGCTTTGCCCGTCTGCCTGCCCTACCAGCAACCTGAGATAACATTTGAAAGCTTCGTTCGTATGCCCTAAAATCTGGAAACTGTATAATGCTATCCGCATTGATAATTCCTATTAAGGTAATGTTATCAAAATCTAGACCTTTGGCTACCATTTGTGTGCCTACCAAAACATCAATTTTTCGATCTTCGAAATCGTTTAATATAATTTGATGTGCGTTCTTGTTCCTCGTAGTGTCGTAATCTAATCGAGCTATTTTAACTTCTGGAAGTATTACTTTCAAATCATCTTCAATTTTTTCTGTGCCTAAACCTTTGTAGGTTATATGCTTAGAACCACAAGCCGGGCAATCTGTAATGTTATCCTCCTTATATCCACAATAGTGGCAGTGTAATTTACCTGATGATTTATGATAGGTTAAGCTGACATCACAATTGATACATTTTGGGGTATTACCGCAAGTTTTACAAATTAAAACAGGTACATAACCCCTCCTATTCTGAAAAAGTATGACCTGCTCTTTCTTAGCTAATGTTTGATTGATATTCTCTAATAAAACACTGGTAAAGTTTTCTTTAATTAACTTTCTGTTCTTCTCTTCAGAGATACTGATGACTTCTATTTGAGGAAGTTTTACACCACCAAACCTATAGTTTAATTTTGCTAAACCATATTTACCATTTAATGCGTTAAAATAAGTTTCTAGAGAAGGTGTTGCCGACCCTAACAAAACTTTTGCTTTGCTAATGTGCGCTAAAACAATTGCAACATCTCTGGCATGGTACCTTGGCGAAGGCTCAAATTGTTTAAAAGAAGCTTCATGTTCTTCGTCTACAATCACTAAACCCAAATTTTGAAATGGCAAGAAAACAGAAGACCTTGCTCCTAAAACAATTCTAACCTGTCCATTTAAAACTTTTTGCCAAATTTCTGCTCGCTCGTTATCGTTAAACTTACTGTGGTAAACAATAATCTGACTACCAAAGTAAATTTGCAGTCGGTCTATCATTTGACCAGTAAGCGCAATTTCTGGCAATAAATAAAGTACTTGAACATCCTTTTTAAGGTATTCTTCTATTAATCTGATATAAATTTGAGTTTTACCAGATGAGGTTACCCCGTGTAAAAGAACTACCCCTTTATCAATAAACAACTTATTAATGTCTTCTAAGGCTAAATGCTGCTCTTCGTTTAGTACAAAGTCAGAAATCATGCTCTCGTCATTTGTAGAAAACCTACTAATTACTTTTTGTTTTTGTATAAATATGTCTTTATCTAATAAAGCTTTAATCACCGCGGCACTAACCCCAGATGCTTCTAGTAAAGCAGATTTTTTTACTTCAATTGCTGTTTTTTTAAGCTTCATAAAAGCCAAAAGTGCATCTGCTTGTTTGGGCGCTTTTTCTAATTGTTCAAATAGTAATTTTAGATTTTCTTTTTCGTCATAAAAACTATTTAACGCAATAAGACTAACCTTTTTAGGTACAAATTTATCACTTATATCTTCTAAAATATGAATGATTTTCTTGTCTATTAAACCTCTTAATATAGGGAAAACAGATTTCTGATTTAATATTTTAACAATCTCATTTATACTTAACTCGCTTTGTATCTCTAAGGCATCAAGAATTAAAAATTCTTTATCAGATAATAATGTTTTATCGTATTCATGTTGATGGTTTAAAACTATCCTAGTTTCGCTTGCCAGTTTTAAAGCTGCTGGTAATGCAGCCGCCATAACTTCGCCCAAAGTACAGAGGTAATAATCGGCAATCCATTGCCATAAACTTAATTGAATGGCAGTTACAATGGGCTCATCATCAATAATATCTAATAAATACTTTGCTTCGTATTGGGTGGGAGCTTTTGTAGAAATAGAATGTATAATTGCAGTATAAATTTTGCTCTTGCCAAATTGCACTACAGCTCTTTTTCCTACTGCAATTTCTTGGTCTTTATCTTTAGGTACACGATACGTAAAAGTGGTAGGTAAGGCCAATGGCAAAATAACCTCTACAAACTTGGTTTGCAAAAAACTTTCGTTAGGCTCAAAATCTATCATGCTATTTATCTCTTAGGGCAGCTATTAACAAACTTAACCACCCTAAAATAAAGAAAAAACCTCCAACTGGAGTAATTGGTCCCAATATTTTGGCATTTATTCCCAATAAATCTTGTAATGCTAATAAATACAAAGAACCACTAAAAAATAAAATACCAATTACAAAGCACCACGATGAAAAATTGATGATTCTATTTCTAAAACGGCCAAAAGTAGCTAGAAATAATAATGCAAACGTATGGTAAAAGTGATATTGCACCCCAGTTTGCCAAATTTCTAGATGTTTTTCATCAATTATTTTTTTGATGGTATGCGCACCAAAAGCGCCTAAAACCACGGCTAAAGCACCAAAAATAGCGGCTAATACAATTATCCTTTTGTTCATTTTAATGTTTTATGGTTCGCTAATTTAATAAAGATGCGCTCAATTTCGAGCGTTCGGTTCAAAAATCTATTTTTGTAGCAAAGCTATATACAAGTATGAGAAAAATTATCGTCATCATTAGTTTATTATTTGCAGGGATTATTGCGGTTACTTGGCTTTACTTTAAAAATTTAAATGAAGTTACAGATTCTAGCGAGAAAATCTTTATGATGATTCCCCAAGATGCCTCTTTAATATTCGAATATAAAAATGAAGACTCTTTTTACAATTTATTTAAGGATTTTGACCTCTTTAAAGAATTATTAGGTACAGAACATGATGATCACCTTAAAGCCTTAAAACAAGTTTTTGTAGAAGATTTTTCACCTAACACCTCTTCCAAAGAAAGTAGTGTTTTCTTCTCTATCCATGCCGCTAAAAAAAATGAAACCAGTTTATTGATGGTTGCTGCTTTGACTAAAGAAAATAAAAATGAGTCGGATTTGATAGAACATCTAAAATCTAAATATAAAATAACCAGTTCCAAATCAGACCAAACAGCTATTTACCAAATAGAATTTAGCAATAAAAGCAAGTTTCAATTTTTCTTTTATAAAGAAGTTTTAGTAGGCAGCTTTGATGCAGATTTACTGCAAAAATCTATCCAATTAACAGCAAATAAAGTTATTGAAAGAGACCTGAGAATAGATTTTAAAAGCCCTCGATTAAAAAAATCGTTAGCTAATTTGTATATCAATTTTAATAAAGTTCCTGATTTTTTAAATAATTTTTCGGGCAGAAAAAACCCACAAGAAACCTTTTACCTAAAAAACATTAAGGCTACGGCTACCCTAAATTTAAATTACCAAAACAACGCGTTTATGTTTAGCGGCATAACCATTCCAGCTGTTGAGGCGCAAAACTATTTCAATCTATTTTTAACACAACAACCAGGCAAAAGCACCCTAATAGACATTATTCCTTACGATGTTTCTAATTATACCTTTTATTATTTATCAGACTATCAAAAATTTAATACCGACTTAAGAAACTTACATATCTATCAAAAAGAGTGGGATAAATTAGAAAAACAATTAAAATACATTACCGCAAAACATGCTATCAACCTAGATAAAGAGTTAATTCCTGTTTTAGGGAAAGAGTTTGGCTCTTTTCAGCTTGCATCTGGCGATAGATTAGGCATTGTAAAGGCATCAAACACCAATCGTTTAGGATTCCTTCTCTCTACCATAAGTTCTCCTGTATCAGAAAATATTAGACATTTTGACGATTCTTATTTAATGCAAACTTATTTTGGCGATGCCTTAAAAGAATTTAAAAGACCTTATTACGCCATTATAGAAAATCATTTAATTGTAACTAACAACACAACTGCTTTAAGCAGATTTTTAAACAACTATAGCAAGCAAAATTTCTTAAACAGGACAGATAAAAACTTAAACTTTCAGCAGTACCTTTCTAACCAAGGAAATATTTTTTACTTCATCCACAATGGCAATTCAAAAGCGGTAATTAGATCTTTCTTAAGTAATCAAGCTTACAAAAGGTATAGAGGAAAAAACTTTAATTGGACAGATATTTACGGCTTTGCCATACAGTTTAGTGCAGATAAAAATAAATATTTCACAAACCTATACATGAACAAAATGCCCAAGGAAGAAAACTTATTACCCAGTATAGATAGTTTAATTAACAACACCAATTAAGAACCTGCGTTAGTATATTTTAAATTATCATTTTATGTATAAATTAGTTTGTCTGTTTATATTGTTATCCATTCAACCAACTTTATTTGGGCAAACAGTCTCTCTTTTTCATAGTGGTACGATGTACGATGGTTTCGAAAACCCGGTACAACAAACATTTGTAAAAGATTTTAGCAGAAAGTATGCGGCGAATTTGTTCCCTCTGATTAGTGGTAACTTTAATTTTAAAGGTGATGCGCAAACTGCCTTTAAAAGCATCATTTTTACCAGGTCTTACACCAGCAGCAATTTTAGTAGTGGAAATTACTTGGGCGAAAATACGCTTAACCTAAATGCTAGTTTCTATCTTTTTACCTATAAAATTTTCAAAACTACCAGATACAACCGCGAGTTAGGCTTTTCTTTAAAATTTAATAACGAGGGAACCTCTAATTTTAAAAACGGTACTTTCTCTTTGTTAGATAGCTATACCAATTTTAATAACGCCAGCAATTATAACGGCGTATTTAACAACTCTTTCACCAATCAATCTTATTGGCAGCTAGGTCTTAACTACCGCGAAAATTATAACGATAGATGGGCTTTTGGAGGAAAATTTTCTATCCTTAACGGAGCCAGCTATAATAAATTAAACATCGTACAATCACAAATTCAGGTTAATAGTAACGATTCTTATGATTTAGCCTTTGCCGGAAGCTTTAAATCTTCTTATGGGACAGAACCTTTAAACGTACAACGCTTTATTCCAAACCTTAAAAATTTTGGTGCTTCATTAAGCGCAGGCTCTTCTTACACCAGCAAAAAAGGATTATACGTAAGCGCAAACATCACCGATTTAGGCTTTATCAATTGGGGTAAAAAATCATCTACCTACCGGTTCGATGATCAAGTAACAGTCTTTGAAGCAAGTAAATCTGGAGCAGTAAATCAGCTATTCACTAGGTTTGAAAGCGTATTAAACGTAAACGAGACCAATGATAATTTTCTATCGTTGATAGACGGGAAAATTAATATTGCAGCTTCCCAGAAAATAGGTTTTTATCAGCCTACTGCAGTTTTTAACAAAAGTTTATTTAATCCAAACGGACAGCTAGCACTTCTAAACACATTTACCAAAAATGCTTTTAATTTAAGTGTTAATCCAATTTACGACTTGGTTTCTAAACTAAATTTGGGTTCTCAAATCATGATTAAATCGCCCAATGCCGAGTTTTATTTAGGAACCGAACAAGTTTTCCCGACTTACTATTTCGCTAAAGGATTGATAACAGAAAACGCAAACATTGGCAGGAACATGCCTCGCTCTTCTTTTTATATAGGACTAACCATGAAATTTGGTCCAAAAATGCAGGATATGGGTAACGCCGACGAAATACCTGGACTAAACGATGAAGTGACTGGCTTTGTAGTACGATTAAGTGGTAAACAACGCAAAGCCTTAGAAAAACAAAACAAAAAAATAGAAAAACAACGCCGTAAAAACAATAAACGGAATGGGAATTAAGTTGGTAGTCGGTAGTCGGTAATCGGTAATCAAAATAAAAAACACCAAGTTAGGAGAAAGATTTAATTCTAGACACAATTGGTAAAAAAGCTAAGGCTATGAAATGATGAATTAGACTTAGTTCTAAAATCTTTTGTTTTGTTTAGCATTTCAAATCATAATCTAAACACTAAATTATAAATCTCTATATTCGCAACAAGGATGGGAATTAAAATTTTGCAAAAATTTGTGCGTAGCACCGGAACAAAGTGGAGTAATGGACAGACTGGCTGTTGCCCTAATGATTAACCTTCTTAGTTTGTACCACAAAATCTTTTAAATATAGTGGCTCAAAATAGGCTACATCTTCAAAATCTTTATTGTTATATTTTTTTAAGGCTAAAGCAGTTAAATCTTTGGCGGTATTCAACTCATCGTCTAAAACCCTAGCGTTAGGATTTAAACCTAAAACAGATTCGCATTTTTGAGCACCATCGCCAAAAAAGTAAATGATATGCGTGTCTAAATCTTTATCGAAACTTTCTTCATCAATAATTTTAGCGCTAGTAGCTTGTATGCAATCCATGTTAGCATTGTAAATGGCGGTATAAACTTCCATTCGTCTGGCGTCTATCATGGGGCAAAATAATGCATTCGGATTAACAGAGAAACAACGTTCTATAAATCCTTTAGCCATGGCTTGTAAGGTTTCTACAGCAATTAGCGGGATATCTAGAGCAAAACATAACCCTTTAGCGGTAGAAACGCCTATTCTTAAACCGGTATAAGAACCTGGGCCTTTACTTACTGCAACGGCGTCTAAATCTTGATAGGTTTTATGGCTTTGTTTAAGCACATCGTCTATAAACAAAGTAATTTGCGAAGCATGTATATTTCTATCGGTTTGTTCTTTATACGCCAAAATTTGTCCGTTTTGCGCTAAAGCAACAGAGCAAGTTTGGGTAGCGGTTTCTATTTGTAGTATTAATGGCATATCGTAAATTAAGGAACAGGATCATGACCGTGATTGCCCCAAGGGTGGCATCTTCCTATTCTTTTTAAGGTTAACCAGCCGCCTTTAAACGGACCATGCTTTTGTATGGCTTCTACCCCATATTGCGAACAAGTGGGCGTAAACCTACATGATGCGCCTAACATTGGCGACAATAAATATTGATATATTTTAATCAATAACAAAAAAAAGGTTCCAATCAGTTTTTTAATGTACTTCATTGGCTTTGCTATTTATTTGCATAAATAATTGGCTAAACACCAATTTTAGTTTTTTGTCTAAAAAATCTGAGGCAAGTATTTCTTTACCTACGTAGGTTAAGCCTAAAATTAATTGCTGGTTTGGGTGAGTTAAATGGGCGTATAAAAGCTCTTGTTTTTGCAAACGATAGACTTCTTTAATCCGTCTTTTAATTAAATTCCTGTCTACACTGCGTTTGAAACGTTTTTTAGATACGCTGAAAACCACTTGTACTTTAGACGAATTATTGATGAGGTCTTGTGAATTGAAATACCAATTTACCTTATAGGGATAAACTAAAAAAGAAGAACGATTAAGAAAAAGCGCTGAAAGCAACTTTTTACTACATAATCGTTCTTCTTTTGTAAAAGTATTTTTATTGACTGTCATTTACCGAGGTAATTAAAAATTAACGTCGGTTTATTTTACCATTTGCATGGTAAATATGGCATAAAATTATGCTTTATGACGACGCTCGTCAGATACTGTTAATCTTCTTCTGCCTTTAGCTCTTCTAGAAGCTAAAACTCTTCTACCGTTTGCAGTAGACATTCTTTCTCTGAAACCGTGTTTGTTTCTTCTTTTTCTTTGAGACGGCTGGAACGTTCTTTTCATGATGCTATATTGTAATTCTCTCTTTTAAAACAAGGTTGCAAATATAGGCTTGTTTTTTTAAAAAAGCAATGCTAAAATGAAATTTATTTTAACATTATCTGCTATACAATTACTTTGTTTTAAGAATATCTCTAATTTCTGTTAATAAAACCTCTTCTTTTGTAGGCACTAGCGGTGCAATAGATGCAGCTACTTCTTTCTTTTTAACCGTCTTAAAACCATTTATCAACAGAAATAGTATCAATGCAACAATAATGAAGGTGATGACTGAAGATAAAAAACTACCGTATTTTACAGTTCCAAAAACTGTTAATTGGTCTATATTAGATAAATTTGCAGCATCTAAAGCTGGCTTCAATAAAAGTGGAGTAATAATATCCTCTATAAAAGAGTTAATTATTTTACTAAAAGCAGCGCCAATAATTACTGCAACTGCCAAATCAACTACGTTTCCTTTAACAGCAAAGTCTTTAAATTCTTTTACTACTCTCATATATTTTTTATTTTTAGGTAAACGCAAAGTAAAAAAAATATTAAAAAAAATAAAAAAATTTTTGGCTTTAACTTTGTGTAGGGAAAAACCTTAATTATTGCTAGATTAGTGCATCCAAAGAAATTATGTTAAGACAAAATCTACAACAAAAATTATTACAGAAGCTTTCGCCGCAGCAAATTCAATTTATTAAATTGCTGCAAGTACCAACAGTTTCTTTAGATACTAGAATTAAAGAAGAACTAGAGGAAAACCCTGCATTAGAGGACACTAGCTTGGCAGATATGAACGATCCTGTGGAGGAATATCCAGACAAAGACCCTGATGATTTTAACGATTCTGAGAAAGATGATAATTACGACGAGTTTAACGTAGATGACTATTTACAAGATGACAGCCCTAACGATTATGGCAGTAAATACGACAGTAACGACCCGGAAGAAGATAAAAAAGAATTGCCTTATGCAGTAACTAATACTTTTTTTGAAAATTTACAAGCACAACTAGACTTGGTGCAATTAGATGATAGAGATTATTTAGTTGCCCAACAAATTATAGGAAGTTTAGATGATGATGGTTACCTACGCAGGGAGGTTTCTTCTTTAGTAGATGATTTAGCTTTTTCTCAAAACGTAATGGTTGAGGAAGAGGAAGTAGAAGAATTGTTAAAAGTGATTCAAGCTTTTGAGCCTTCCGGAATAGGTGCCCGCGATTTGCAAGAATGTTTATTAATTCAGCTGCGTAAAAAAGACCAGCACAACCCTACTGTTATTAAGGCTGTGGAGGTTGTAGAAGACCATCTAGACGAGTTTACCAAGAAACATTACGATAAATTAGAGAAATCTTTAAACGTAAGTCCAGAAGATTTAAAGGAAATTGTAGCCGAAATTTTAAAACTAAACCCTAAACCTGGCGACTCTGGCGCATCTAATGTAAAACAGATGCAGGTTATCCCAGATTTTCACATCGCAAAAAAAGAAGGTGTTTTGATATTAACATTAAACTCAAAAAATGCTCCAGAATTAAGGGTAAGTAAATCCTACCAAGAGATGTTTGAGCATTACGATAAAACATCTGATAAAGACAAAAAATTAAAAGAAGCAGTACAGTTTGTTAAACAAAAATTAGATTCGGCAAAATGGTTTATAGATGCTATTAAACAAAGGCAGCAAACATTATTGAAAACCATGAATGCCATTATGAACTATCAATACGACTTCTTTTTGAATGACGGTGACGAGAAATTTCTTAGACCTATGATTTTGAAAGATATTGCCGATAGAATAGGAATGGATATTTCTACAGTTTCTAGGGTGGCTAACTCTAAATATGTACAAACAGAATTTGGCACTTATTTATTAAAATCTTTCTTTTCTGAAGCTATACAAACAGAAAGTGGAGAAGAAGTTTCTAATAAAGAGGTTAAAAAGATTTTAGAAGAATGTATTGGCAGAGAGGATAAGATTAAACCTTTAGCTGATGAAAAGTTGACCGAAATTTTAAAAGAAAAAGGCTACAATATTGCCCGCAGAACGGTTGCTAAATACAGGGAACAACTAGGTATTCCGGTTGCTCGATTAAGAAAAGAATTATAGAAATAAATTTAGGGCGTTTTTACACGCTTTCCGTTGTATCTTTTTTGCCATTTGCAATGTGGTAAATGGCAAAAAAGGATGCCACTTCTCCAAAGGAGTCCATCGGACCTTTGGAAAATCGTTAATGAAATATAAAGCGATTTACAATTGTTTAACTGCTTTTACTAATTAAAAAAGATGGATAAAACCTGTTTAGATTGCGGCGAAATTTTAAGAGGTAGAGCCGATAAAAAGTTTTGCGACGACCAATGTAGATCTAACTACAACAACAAACTCAAAGCAGACGACTATAAAGAAGTTAAAAAAGTCAACCACATCTTATTAAAAAATAGAAAAATTTTAGCAGAACTCACTCCCGACGGGAAGGCAAAAGTAACTAAGGCTAAACTTTTAAAATCCGAGTTTAATTTCAATTATCACACCCATTATTACACCACCACAAAAGGTGCTACTTATATATTTTGTTACGAGTATGGTTATTTAGCCTTAGAACAAGATTGGTTCTTATTGGTACACAACCAAGAAGACAAATAAAACAAAAAAAAAGACGCTTAAAAAAAAGTCCTAAAACCAAAAAAGCCATTTAGAAAATTCTAAATGGCTTTTTTGATGAATATCAATTCAGATTAAATAGACTTGATGATATCTCTTAATCCTAATGCTTTAATAATAGCTCTATATCTATTAATTTCGATTTTGAAAAGGTAAGCTAATAAAGCTCTTCTTTTACCTACTAATTTTTGTAGTGCCAATTGAGTAGAAAAATCTTTTCTATTCTTTTTTAAGTGACCGGTTAAATGCGCAATTCTGTAAGTGAATAATGCTACTTGTCCTTCTGCAGAACCTGTGTTTGTTTCAACCTGACCGTGTGTTAGGAAGATTTCTTTCTTCTTTTCTGTACTTAAATACATTCTTGAATAATATTAAAGCTGTTAATAATTTTGTTAATAAGGCTGCAAATATACTTTTAATATGCTATAAATCAAATTTATTCTTAAAACAAACTTACTATTCGGCAAAATTATCAATGTCTAATGTCCAATCGTAACTTCCGTAAGTGATAGATGGGTTGCTTTCTACTGGAATAAGTTGATACTCTTTCAAAATTTTCTTTGTCCCACCTTTTCCGCCAAAGTCGCCTCTAAACCAGCTCATCAAAGTACTAGTCTCCGCTACATTTGCATCCTTTTTGTAAGTTGTAAATCTTTTTAGGTAGACTTTAGTCGCATTTTCTAATTGGTTATTTACCGTTTTAGCATAAAACACCCTAACCGGCGGACAACTTTTTGCGCCACAATTAATGGCAAAATGAATTCTAAAATCTCGTTGATCTACCCTTAAATGTCGCTCAAAAGATGGTGGAAATAACTTTCCAACGTATCCTAAACCAAATTTAAACTGAGATTTTCTAATCATTCCGTTTTCAATATCATCAAAACTTAATAAATTACCCGCTATGTCAATTTGCTTTTTACCAAAGAAATCAGTTCTATCATCAAATTGGCTTTTGTCCTTCTTTAATATGGCTATAATGTAGCCGTTATAAATATTAAGCCAAAAGGCTTTGCGTTGCTCGTCTAAGGGTAAACCCTTTTCTAGTTCGTCTTCTGTTAGACCAGCCAGTTGCTTTTGGATAGCGGTAACACTTTTGTTTGCTTTTAAGTTCAAGAGTAAATCTTGAGAAAGCTTGTTAAAATTAGTTTCTTTAACATCTCCACTAACCTTACTGGGTCTTTTGATCCCGCAACTGCTCATGCTTGCCAATGTTAGTGCAATTATTGCAAAATATAATTTCATATTTTTATTTTTCATGTTGTTTTTAAATCCTGATTGTTGTTATTAACGTAATTACTTTGAATAAAGATTGCTGAATTAATAATCATGTTGTTGTAGTCGAAAAAAAATTAATACCTTTCAATCTTATGTTTTTAAGCATCATCATACCTACATACAACGAGAGTGAGAACATCGCAAATTTGCTAGCTAAGTTGCAACAAACGAGCCACGAAAGTATAGAGGTAATCGTTTGTGATGGACAAAGTACTGATAACACCTTAGCTTTAGTAGAAGAATTTGGGTTTACTGCTATTGTAGCAAAGGAAACAGGCAGAGCAAAGCAACTAAATTATGGCGCTCAATATGCCAAAGGCGATGTTTTATACTTTGTACACGCAGATACATTACCTCCAAAAAGTTATTATCAAGATATCAAAAAAGCCGTAGAAGAAGGTTACCAAATTGGTTGCTTCCGCTTTAAATTTAATTCTAATAAACGCATATTAAAGTTTAATGCTTTCATGACCCGATTTGATAGACTCATGTTTAGAGGCGGCGACCAATCTTTATTCATCACCAAAAATTTGTTTGAAGAGTTAAACGGCTACTGCGAGAATCATAAGGTAATGGAAGATTACGATATTATTATTAGAGCTAGAAAAAAAAATTCCTTTAAAATTATACCTAAAGACGTGTTAGTTTCGGCCCGTAAATACGACTATAACAGCTATTTCAAAGTTAATTTTGCCAATCTTATAGCATTTATGATGTTTTATGCAAAAGTTGACCACGATAAGATTATTAAGTTTTACAAAGGTTTATTAGATCATAAAAAAAGCAAGCTGAGATATTAATAATGAAGGATAAAAAGATTTGTGGCATTCAGCAAATTGGTATTGGGTATAGTGATATCAAACTATCATGGCGCTGGTACAGGAAATATTTTGGCATGGATGTGCCCGTATTTGAAGATACTGCCGATGCTACCTTAATGCAGCAGTACACAGGCAACAAAGCCCATTCTCGTTATGCCATTTTAGCCATGAATATGCAAGGCGGTGGTGGTTTTGAGCTTTGGCAATTTTTAGAAAGAACCCCAGAAAAACCAATTCAAGAAATTAAAATAGGCGATTTCGGGATTTTTATAGTGAAAATTAAATCACGCGATATCCAAAAAACTTACCAATACTTTAAAGAAGAATTATTAGATATACAAGGAAAAATAACCAAATCTCCTGCCGGCTATCTGCATTTTTATTTAAAAGATGCTTTTGGAAATCTGTTTGAGATAATAGAAAATAACGATTGGTTTTGCAAAAACAACAGTTTAACTGGTGGTGTGGCAGGCGTGGTTATCGGCGTAAGCCAAATGGAAAAATCATTAAAATTATATCAAAAAGTTTTAGGTTTTGATCATTTAGTGATAGATAAAATCAAAGAGTTTGAAGATTTAGCTCCTTTAAATGGCGGCCAAACTGAAATACGTCGAGTAATTCTACAGCAAAAAAACAAGCCTTCGGGAGGTTTTAGTGCTTTATTAGGAAACGTTGAAATAGAATTGATTGAAAGAAAAGACCAAACTGGAGTGAAAATATATCAAGATCGTTTTTGGGGAGATACTGGCTTTATACATGTTTGCTTTGATGTGATACACATGAACAGCTTTAAACAGCAATGCGCCAATGCTGGTTTTCCATTTTCTGTAGATAGCCAAAATAGTTTTGATATGGGAAAAGCAGCTGGTCATTTTTCTTATATAGAAGACCCAGATGGCACATTAATAGAATTTGTAGAAACCCATAAAGTACCTATTATGAAAAAATGGGGTGTTTATTTAAACATGAAAAGTAGAAATTGTGATAAAGACTTACCCAAATGGATGATTAAATTAATGGGCTTAACTAGAGTTAAAAATTAATCACTTTCATAATTTCAGCTCTTTTTTCTTTTAAGCTGGTTAAATATTTAGATTTTATAAAAATGAGCTGAATAAAAATATCCATCACATTTTTAGTGTAGGCATAAATTAAAATAATGATAAATAGTAAGAGAAATAATAGCAAAGTAAAATGACTTGAGACCCCAAAGAAAGAAGCTGCTAGCAACATAAAAACACCGTATACAAAAGGACTTAAAACCAATTTGACAGAGTTTTTAAACTGTAACTCTTTTATTCGCTTATTCACAATACTGTTTACAATTAAAGAGGGTAAAACATTAACTAATTTGCCTAAATAATAAAAGGGTAAAAGGACATAATAAGTTAGCTCTTCTGCATCAGAAAACTGCTTATTTATAGCTACATCATCAACTTTAAAAATCATTAAATCTTCAAAATACGTACTAGACAAAAGGCTTAACTTTTCAAATTTTTTATAGTCATTCTCTTTCAAATTTTCTAAGTAATTACTTGCTGTTATTTGTGCAAAAACGCATTCCTCTCTAATCACATTATTCCTAATAATGGTAAAAATCTGATTATAAAACCCTTCGTCAAAAGCGTTATTAATTTGTACCATCTGATTTGAAATTGCTAGCTTAGTTCTAGTTAACAACTCTTTAGAAAATGACACAAAATCCTGATTTTTGAGTTTCAAATCTTCAATCACAATTAAATCATTAAAAAATACATCGAGGTGCGTATTTAAGGTTTTTAAACTTGCATAATTCAAGCTGATTGGTAAAACAGCTAAATTTTTAACATTAGCCTCGTATGCCAAATTCACAAAACCAGTTTTAAAATTTCTTAACCGTTTTTCTACCACACAATTCCCTTCCGGAAAAATAAGGATAGCCCCATTTTTTTGTAGAATTTGAGTGCACCTAGCAAAAATCAAATCGTTGTTTTTAAGCACCTCCCTCCCATCTCTAATCCGGTAAATAGGCATCATATTTAATTTACCCAAAAACCAAATTTTAAATTTAGAGTTAAAAACATCGGCTCTAGCCAAAAAATGAAGCTTTCTTTCAAAAACAATAGCCAATAAAATAGCATCTAGAAAAGAGTTTCCGTGGTTGGCTACAATAATTAAAGGCTGCCGCGAGTCTAAAAATTCTTGATGGTTAAGGTTTACCGCTTTAAACCTAAGTTTGATAACAGTTTTAAAAATAAAATGAAATAAGGTGTAAATCATATAAAACTGCTTAAACTTCTTGGCCGTTATAGGTTAGAAAAAAATAATTTTTAAGCTCGAAACCAATAGCGTCCTAAACGATTAAAAAAGGAGAAAGGAAAGTTTTAACTCATCGTTACCTTTGAGGTGCACAAAAACAGCCCTTTCTCCATGGTAAATATAACGTTATTCTCTCAGATCATTTCCAGAC
>Ga0209702_10002818_pt1 | contig 29132 bp, 30 predicted proteins | sample FRY01_FD_187210 | JGI IMG/M metagenome (GOLD analysis project Ga0209702, IMG submission 187210) | Freshwater microbial communities from Lake Fryxell liftoff mats and glacier meltwater in Antarctica - FRY-01 (SPAdes) (version 2) | ecosystem: Environmental > Aquatic > Freshwater > Ice > Glacier... | reverse complement strand
GCTTAACCGCCATTGTTTCAATCAAATTAATCGACCCGCAATTTGAAGGCCAAACAAAAACAAAACTAGGTAATACCGAGGCTAAGTCCTTTACACAAAAAGTTGTAAATGAAGAATTAACCACATGGTTTGAAAAAAATCCTACTGAAGGTAAAGAGATTGTTCGTAAAAGTATTGATGCAGCAGCAGCCCGTGTGGCAGCCCGAAAGGCGCGCGATTTATCTAGAAGTCGAAAAGGTTTATTAGAAGGCCGCGGAATGCCAGGAAAATTAGCAGATTGTCAGTGGACAGACCCAGAAAAATGCGAACTCTATATTGTTGAAGGTGATTCTGCCGGCGGTTCAACAAAAGGCGGGCGCGATTCACGAAATCAAGCAGTCTTGCCAATCCGCGGGAAAATTCTAAATGTTGAAAAAGCGCGCATCGATCGTGTTTTACAAAATAACGAAGTGCAGGCGTTAATTACAGCACTCGGTACTGGCGTGCATGATGATTTTGATATTGCAAAACTTCGTTACCATAAAATTGTTTTGATGGCCGATGCTGATGTTGATGGTCAACATATTCGCACACTGTTATTAACTTTATTATTTAGATTTATGCGCCCGTTAATTGAAAAAGGTTATGTTTATTTGGCTCAACCACCACTTTATAAGTTGAAATGGAGCGGCAAAGAACCAATCCAGTACGCTTTTTCTGACCGCGAGCGAGATGGGTTTATTAAAATTGGAATCGAAGCAGGAAAACGCTTACCTAAAGAAGACGGGATCCAACGCTTCAAAGGTTTAGGTGAAATGCCTGCGAAAGAATTATGGGATACAACAATGGATCCAGAACACCGAGTCCTTATTCGAGTAACACTTGAGGATGCATCAGCCGCCGACGACTTATTTTCAGTTCTAATGGGAGAAGATGTCGAACAACGTCGCGCATTTATTCAACGAAATGCTAAAGATGTAAGATTTTTGGATATTTAAATGGATGAAATTAAAAGTAACTACGACAGAATTGAAACCATCGACTTACAAGTTGAAATGGCGCGCTCTTATTTAGATTACGCAATGTCGGTTATTGTCGGACGAGCCTTACCTGATGTTCGAGATGGCTTGAAGCCAGTGCACCGCCGTGTTTTGTATGCAATGTATGACGCTGGGTATAGGCCAGATAAGGGTTACTATAAATCTTCGCGCATTGTTGGCGATGTTATGGGTAATTATCATCCTCATGGTGATGGCGCGATTTATGACACCGTGGTTCGTTTAGCGCAACACTGGTCGTTGCGCTACCCATTAGTAGATGGCAATGGAAACTTTGGTTCTCCAGGCAATGATCCAGCAGCAGCAATGCGTTATACCGAAGCACGCTTATCGCCTATTGCAATGGAGATGATGCGCGATATTGATGAAGACACAGTTAATTTTTCACCTAACTACGACGGACGTTCGGAAGAACCAAATGTTCTGCCAAGTCGTTTCCCTAATTTATTGGTAAATGGCAGCGCTGGAATTGCCGTTGGTATGGCAACTAATATCCCACCTCATAATTTGCGCGAAATTGGCGAAGCTGTTGCTTGGGCACTTGCGCATCCTGATGCAAAACCAGATGAAACACTCACCGAACTTTTAAAAATTGTAAAAGGTCCCGACTTTCCGACGAAAGCGTTAATTGTTGGACGTACCGGAATTGAAGATGCATATCGCACTGGCCGCGGATCGATCACGATGCGCGCAGTTGTGCAGGTAGAAGAAATTAATAAACGAACTTGCTTGGTTGTCACAGAGTTGCCTTACCAAGTTAACCCAGATAATTTGGCGCTAAAAATAGCCGAACTTGTTAAAGATGGGAAAATAAAAGGTATTTCCGATGTGCGCGATGAAGGAAATGAACGCCTTGGTCAGCGCTTGGTTGTTGTTTTACAAAATTCTGCAATTCCGAAAGTAATTCTTAATAACTTATATAAACAAACTCAATTACAAGACACTTTCGGTGCCAATATGTTGGCACTTGTCGATGGTGTTCCACGCACATTGCGACTTGATGAATTTATTCGCTTTTATATCGAACACCAAATTGAAGTTATTGTACGCCGAACTAAATTCCGTTTGGCTGAGAAAGAAAAACGCGCACATATTTTAAAAGGTTATCTAAAAGCCCTTGATGCACTAGATGCGGTAATTGCATTAATCCGCGCCAGCACGACGCCCGAAGAAGCCCGAACAGGCTTAATGAAATTACTTGATGTTGATGAAATTCAAGCAAATGCAATTCTGGATATGCAACTGCGTCGCATTGCAGCACTTGAGCGCCAGAAGATTAACGATGAATACGACACTCTCATGTCGGAGATGGTCGAACTTAGTACAATTTTAATTAGTCCAGAAAAACAGCGTGAAATAATCAAAACTGAGCTATCTAATCTTGTTACAAAATACGGGGACGAAAGACGTTCTCAAATTGTGGCGAGCGAAGGTGACTTCTCTGCCGAAGATTTAATTCCCAATCAAGATGTTGTTGTAACAATTACTCGTGGTGGTTATTCAAAGCGCACTATGGCGGAGCTATACCGTTCGCAACGACGAGGCGGCCGTGGAGTCAAAGGGGCTGCCCTTAAGGAAGATGATGTAGTAGATCATTTCTTTGTCGCATCAACTCATGACTGGCTGCTCTTCTTCACAAATCAAGGTCGAGTTTATCGTACCAAAGTACATGAGCTACCTGATGCCGGGCGAAATGCTCGAGGGCAACATGTTGCAAATTTAATGGCATTTAAACCCGAAGAAAAGATTGCACAAGTTTTATCAATGAAGGATTACTTGATTTCTCCTTACCTTGTGTTGGCAACTAAAAGCGGGTTAGTAAAAAAGACCCCACTAACAGAATACGATTCACAGCGCATAGGTGGTTTGATTGCAATTTCGCTTAAAACAGGTGATGAAGTTGTTAGCGCATCCCTTGTTAATTTAGAAGATGAACTTTTGTTAGTTTCAACTAAGGCAATGTCACTTCGTTTTACCGCGGACAATGAATCTCTACGTCCAATGAGACGATCAACTAGCGGAGTAATCGGAATGAAATTTCGCACAGGCGATGAATTACTTACTATGGCTCGTATTAATTCAGAATTAACAGAAAATTCTTTTGTATTTACAGCAACCGATGGCGGCTACGGAAAGAAAACAGCAATAGATGAATATCGTCTGCAAGGGCGCGGTGGAATTGGGATTAAAGCAGCAAAGATTGATGAGAATTCACGCGGGTCATTAGTGAGCGCACTTGTCTTGCGTAATGAAGACGAGGTCCTTGCGATTACATCAGCTGGCACAGTTATGCGAACACCAGCGGCCGAGGTGCGCCAAACAGGGCGTGATTCAATGGGGGTTCGCTTAGTTAATCTCGACGATGGTGTCTCGCTTGTTTCAGTGACCAAAAACAGCGAAGATGAGATTTCAGCCAAAAGTTAGTAGTGTTCGGACTCTGAGTTTTGGCTCTAGTGGAGTTCAAGGTAACCTTGCGCTTCTGCTCTTTAGATAATTGTGAAAGCGATTAATAAAGTGCGGGCCTATAGCTCAGCCTGGTTAGAGCGCTTCCCTGATAAGGAAGAGGTCGATGGTTCAAGTCCATCTAGGCCCACCCCGCGCTAACACGGGGACCTAGCTCAATTGGTAGAGCACCGCCTTTGCAAGGCGGGGGTTAGGGGTTCGATTCCCCTGGTCTCCACAAATAATTATTAACCCACTGAAATCGAATAAAAAAGAAAATGGTTACAAAATGTCAAACACAACAGCCACCATGCACACATCAATGGGTGAGATCATCATCGAATTATTTCCAAACCACGCACCTAAAACCGTGGCTAATTTTGTTGAATTAGCAACCGGTGCAAAGGAATGGACCGACCCCCGCACCGGTGCCAAAACAACAGCAAATTTGTATGACGAAACAATTTTTCACCGCGTTATTTCAGGCTTCATGATTCAAGGTGGAGACCCACTCGGTAAAGGAACTGGTGGGCCGGGTTACCGATTCGCTGATGAGTTTCATGGAGAGTTAATCTTTGATCGCCCATACATTCTTGCAATGGCTAATTCTGGACCGGGAACAAATGGCTCACAATTTTTTATTACTGTGGCGCCAACAACATGGTTAAATCGCAAACACAGTATTTTTGGTGAAGTAAAAGATAGCGCCAGCCAAGGCGTGATTGATGCAATTGCAACTGCAAAAACTAGCGCCGGAGATGTTCCATCTACTCCGATTACAATAAATAGCATCACTATTTCATAATTTATTTGCGATGAAACGCTCGGCCACATATTCATTCATAGCGATTATTTGTGGGGCATATTTGGTGCAGATGATTTGGCCCAATCTACAGAGCGACTTATTACTTCCAAATTTAGATTATTTAAAATCAAGTAACGAGTGGTATCGACTTTTCACCGTGGCGCTCACTCACGGCGGTCTACTGCATTTAGGTTTTAACATGTATGCCCTAATGGTTTTAGGAAATCCAATAGAAGCGGCATTCGGAAAACAAAAGTTTTTAATACTCTTTTTCTTCTCGCTTTTAACAGGCTCACTTACTTCGGCATATTTTGCTTCTCCATTTAGTTATTCAGTAGGTGCATCCGGGGCGGTCTTTGGTTTATTTGGGGCGCTCGTTATTGTCGGCAAGCGAATTGGTGCTGACGCACGATCGATGGGCGTGGTTATTGGACTTAACTTTGCGATAGGTTTTCTCTTAGGCGGCGTTGATTGGCGCGCTCACCTAGGCGGCTTAATCGGCGGAGTTATCGCCAGTGCCGTATTGCTTCAGAAAAGATAGTTATCCACAGAAGTTATCCACGGTGTGGAGAATTACAAAGATGTAATTAGTAAGAAGGTATTAACGCCATTTCGTGGCGAGAGTGAAACCCAAGCCAATAAAACCGAATCCAACGATCATGTTCCAAGCCCCGATTCCAGGAACTGGGTACCTGGTCTGTGTGACATAGAAAATAACAATCCAGAAAAGACCGATTAAGAAGGCCGCAACCATTGTTGGGGCGAGCCATGATGGGCTTTCAAGCGGTGCGTGCGGTGCGTGAGCGGCGATTTCCTGCTCGTGAGTTCTCTCTTCAACTACCTTCTTGCGTAATTTTGATTTAGGCATAGGTATTAGGTTACTACGAAATAAAGGAAAGCATAATCATGCTCGAATGAGGGAGAATGGCGCCCGTGGCCACCAAAATTCTTGTCATCGACAACTATGACTCTTTTGTCTTTAACTTGGTGCAATATCTGGCTCAACTAGGCGCCGAATGCACGGTGGTTCGAAACGATGAAGTATCAGCAGATGCTGCCAAAGATTTCGATGGCATTTTAATTTCTCCAGGTCCTGGAATCCCAGAGCGGGCCGGTATCAGTGTTGAAATGATTAATTATTGCGCCGTTAATAAAATTCCACTCTTTGGTGTCTGCTTAGGTCATCAAGCAATTGGTGTGGCATTTGGTGCAAAAGTTTCGCGCGCTCCTGAATTATTGCATGGGAAAACATCACAAATAATACATCAAGGTGCAGGTGTTCTTGCCGACATTCCTTCACCTTTTACCGCAACGCGTTATCACTCACTTGCAGTAGAACGTGAAAGTGTTCCTGACGAAATAGAAATTACCAGCAACACTGATTCTGGTGTTGTTATGTCAATGCGTCATAAAACTTTACCAATAGAGGGAGTTCAGTTTCACCCGGAATCAGTATTAACGCAGCATGGTCACCATATGCTAGCTAATTGGTTGGTGCAATGTGGTGATAAAGATGCACGCTCTAAAGCAGTTGGTTTAGCGCCGGTTGTTGGCTAAAGATTTAAGGCGCTTTATTAATTGTAATTGTTACTGATTTTCCAATCGTCTGTGTTGTACCAGCATCAGGGGCTTGTCGTATAACAACTCCAATAGATTGACTTGCATCGTAAGCCTCAATTTCATTTAATAAAAATCCTGCTTGAGCTAAAATAGTTTTCGCTTGGATAGCATCTACTCCAATAAGGTCTGGAACCTGAATTTGTCCACTTGCAATTTGTAAAACAACTCCAGTACCAGCGGTAATTGTTGAACCAGGTTCCGGAGTTGTTTTTAAAACAGTTCCTTGTGGTGAATCTGATGGAACCGCTTCAGTTTTAGCAATTACTAGGCCTACTGCGGCAAGAGCGGTACGTGCATCTATAAGCGAGAGCCCAACTAAGTCCATTGGGACAACCGCATCTCCTGGACCATTAGAAATCGTAAGGAGAACGCCGGAGCCCTTTTTGGCCTTCGTTGTTGCTAAAGGAATTTGGCTGGCAATTCGATTTTTTGGAATCCAGGCATCGTATGCACGCGCAATTGTTACAACGTAATCTTTTAGCAGTATTTGGGCATCGGTTTGGATTAAGCCAACAACATTCGGAATCTCTGATCCGCTAGTTGTATTTATACCATCGCGCGATAGAAATAAACCACCTATTGCTAGGGACAAAACAAGAAGGGCAGCAACTGCACCACTTATGAATTTCCATCGAGAGATTTTTTTGCGCGCAATCTTTGTTGTTACTGCTTGTCCGTCGCGAATTTTAATTAAATCATCAAGCATTAAACTGGCCGACGGATATCGGTCTTCAGGTTTTTTCGCTAGAGCAATCGTAAGTAAAATATCAATATCTGCAGGCAAAGCAGGTTGTATTTTACTTGGTGCTACAAGTTCGGCGGAAACATGTTGGTATGCAATAGATACCGGGGTATCGCCAGCAAACGGTGGTTTGCCAGTTAAAACTTCATATAACAAGCAACCCGTTGAATAAATATCACTTCGTGCATCAGCAGCTTCGCCTAACGCTTGTTCGGGTGATAAATATTGCGCCGTTCCAACAATATTCCAAGTGCTGGTAAGTGTTGCACTTAGATCATCTAAAATGCGCGCAATACCAAAATCCATAACCTTTACATCTCCCTGATCGGTTATCATAATGTTGGCTGGCTTAATATCACGGTGCACAATTCCACGCTCGTGTGAATATTCAAGTGCAGCAAGAATCCCTGCGCCGATTTCTAAGGCGCGGCTAAGTGGTAATTTTTCACCGCTATGAATTAATTCGCGCAAGGTGTGGCCCGAAACTAATTCCATAACAATGTATGGCGCAGGCTTTTCTCCAGAATCATAGACCGCAACAATTCCAGGGTTATTTAAACCGGCGGCGGCGAAGGCTTCTTTTCTAAAGCGCGCAACAAAGGATGGGTCTTTTGCTAAATCACTCCGTAAAACTTTTACTGCTACTTCGCGCGCTAGGCGTTTGTCGCGGGCGATGTAAACATCAGCCATGCCGCCAGTACCAATCATTTCGCCCAATTCATACCGATCACCCAGTAATTTATTTTTCATTGTGCTGCACCATACAATTCAATTTCATTATTGGAACCGTCTGCGACATCGGCGATTATTACAGTGACATTATCAGGGGCACCATTAATATATGTAGCATCAATTAAAGCTTTAATCGCGGCACCCTTATCTTTATTTTTCATAAGTATTTTTATTTCTTTTTCCGTCAAAACACTGGATAAACCATCACTACACAGCAGAAAACGATCATTTTTCTTAACTTCATAAACCTGCAGGACTGGAGTCAAACCGCCTTCTCCCATAACCGCTTGAGTCAACACTGATCTCTGTGGGTGGTCGTGAGTTTCGGCAGGCGTGATCGCGCCCTGATCAAGTAATTGTTGCAAGACGGTGTGGTCGTTACTTAACTGCTCTAAATTATTTTCACGCAAACGATAACATCTAGAATCTCCTACATGTAAAAGCGCGATTTTATTTTTATTTAAAAGTAGCGCAGTAAGAGTTGTACCCATGCCACGCAATGCAGTTTTAACGCGCGAGACTTCACCAATTTCATTGTCAATTGTGTGCAACGAGTTCAAAAGTAAATCTTCAATAGAATCTGTATCTATAGATTCATCAGAGAGCATTGGAGTAAGGGCTGCCAAAGTTGTTATTGCAATTTTTGAAGCAACTTCGCCGCCAGCATGACCACCCATTCCATCGGCCACTGCAATAAATTTTCCTGCAGTTAGCGCAGAATCTTCATTTCCATTTCTCTGTAAACCTAATGCCGAACGCGCAGAACTTTCAAAGAAGAAGGCGCTCATACTAGGTAAGCCTAATGGTGTTAATCTTAAGCATGAAAATCTACGCGCATCGGGGCGCATCTGCACACTTTCCAGAGAACACCCGGGTGGCTTATATGGCAGCGATAGATCATGGCGCCGATGGCCTTGAATGCGATGTTCGGTTGACTAAAGATAATCTGCCTATTTTGTGGCATGACGCCGACATGAAACGCATCACTGGTCATTCGTCGCGTATCGCTGAATTAAATTTTATGGAGATTAAAAGAATCTATGACAATGTTTTACTATTAGATGATTTTCTAGAAATTGCACGCGATGCCAAGAAAGATATTGCGATTGAGACAAAACACCCAGTGCCAACAAGTGGACAAATCGAAAAAGTTGTTATGAATAAAATTACTGAAGAGAGGCTATCAATTGATGTTGTAATTATGTCTTTCTCGTGGTTAGCAATTGAGCGGGTAAAAAAGTTGGACAAGAATCAAAAATCTGTCGCGCTTTTCGAACCATATAACAGTAAAGTAATGCGCCGATTTACTTCAGCTAGCGCTCTTGGGCCAAGTATCCAGATGTTACGAAAAAACCCACGAATCGTGCAAGATTCACGCGATATCTTTGTTTGGACAGTCGATGACGCTGATGACATGCATTTTTGCGCTAACAACAGCGTTGATGTTTTGATAACAAACACCCCGTCACATGCACGCAAGGTGCTCGGCTATCATTAGCAAGTGAGTACATACGCATATTTAGGGCCAATTGGAACTTTTACTGAAGCGGCGCTAAAAAAGATTACTTCATCTAACGACTCACTAATTCCGTACGCAAATGTCACTGCGACCTTAGAGGCGCTTCGGCAGGGGAATGCTCACTTCGCTCTTGTCCCAATTGAGAATTCAGTTGAAGGTGTCGTTGCAAGAACTTTGGATGAATTAGCAACAGGCACACCACTTACAATTGTCGGAGAAGTAACTTTGCCTGTCTCTTTTGCTTTAATGACAAAGCAAGACGATGTTGAGATCAAAAGAATTGCAACTCATCCGCACGCAGAATCCCAATGCCGTACCTATATTGCTAAAAACTATCCAGAGGCAGAGATGGTCCAAACAGGATCAACAGCAGCGGCTGCACAAGCAATTGCGCGCGGAGAATTTGATGCAGCTATTGCTGCACCTATTGCGGCTTCGCACTACGGCTTAAGAGTGATTGCCGACAATATTGGTGATATTGACGGGGCGGTAACGCGCTTTATTCTTGTCTCTAAACTGGGCAAAATTTCAAAAAGCAGTGGCAATGACCGCACATCCCTAGCCGTTTTTATCGCAATTGATCACCCTGGTGCACTTCTAGAAATCCTTTCCGAGTTTGCCAAGCGCAATGTAAATATAACTTTTATTCAAAGCCGTCCAACAGGTTTAGAACTCGGCCACTACCATTTTATTATTGATGCCGAAGGCCACATTAATGACACCTCAGTTAAAGAAACGGTCGAAAGTTTGCGACAGATTTGCCAAGATATTCGATTCTTAGGTTCGTATCCACGAGAAAAAGCCAGTAAATGATTGAAATCAAATTTTTACGTGAAAATCCCGATGTGGTGCGTGCATCACAAAAAGGTCGTGGAGAAGATGTTTCAATCGTTGATAGAGTTTTAGCTCTAGATGAGACTCGCCGGTTTGCGATAAGTGAGTTTGAAAAACTACGTGCAGAACAAAACACGCTTTCGAAATCAGTAGCCGCGGCAAAAGATGGCGAAAAGGCCGCGTTACTTGAGAGTGCTAAAGATTTAGCTAGAAAAGTTAAAGTCGCAGATGCAAAACGCGCCGAACTTGAAGAAGTTACCAAGGCAGCTGCACTTTTACTTTCTAATATTTTAGATCCTGAAGCACCAATTGGTGGCGAAGCAGATTTTAAAATTATCGAACACATTGGAGCCCCGCGAGAGTTTAAAGATTTTGCCGCAAAAGATCATGTCGAACTTGGTAAATTATTAGGAGCAATCGATACAGAACGAGGTGCAAAAGTTTCAGGTTCGCGCTCATATTATTTAACAGGGGCCGGCGCTCTCCTTGAATTTGCTTTAGTTAATTACGCAATCACTAGTGCAGTCAAAGCCGGTTTTATTCCGGTGATTCCACCAGTACTAGTTAACCCAGCAGCGATGGAAGGTACTGGGTTTCTTGGACAAGCTGCTGAAAATGTTTATCAATTAGAACGCGATGGTATGTATTTAGTTGGCACCAGTGAAGTTCCGTTGGCAGCTTTTCACATGGATGAAGTTTTACCAATCGAAAAATTACCAATTCGTTACGCTGGTTATTCAACTTGCTTTCGTCGCGAAGCCGGAACTTATGGTAAAGATACCCGTGGAATTATTAGGGTTCATCAATTTGATAAAGTTGAAATGTTCTCTTTCTGCCATCCAGACCAAACAAAAGAAGAACATAAACGTTTATTGCAGTGGGAGAAAGATTTCCTAAACGCGATGGAGATTCCATACCGAGTAATTGATGTCGCTTCTGGCGATCTTGGATCTAGTGCAAGCCGTAAGTTCGATATTGAAGCTTGGATCCCAACCCAGAACGCGTATCGTGAAGTAACAAGTGCTTCCAATTGCACCGAATTCCAAGCTCGGCGGTTAAATATCCGCTTCAAAGATGCCGAGGGCACTAAAACTGTAGCGACACTTAACGGAACCTTAGTTGCAATCCCCCGTATGATTGTTGCAATTTTAGAGAATCATCAAAATGCAGATGGTAGCGTAAATGTCCCTGCGGTTTTGCAACCATTTCTTGGCACAAAACGATTTGAGTTGGTGTGAGTAAACGCCCAAAACTAATTGCAAGTGATTTAGACGGAACAATTGTTGCGCATTACGGCAAAATTACCCAAAGAACAATTGATGCCTTTCGTAAAGCGCATTCAATGGGAATCGAAATCTACTTTGTAACTGGTCGCCCACCACGCTGGATGCCCGAAATCCAAAAAGCCTTCGGTATAGGTAAAGCAATTTGCGGTAATGGCGCAATGCTCTATGACTTACAAAAAGCCAAAGTGATTGAAGAATGGCTACTGCCAGTTGATGCGCAAATTGAAACAATTAGACGGCTGCGAAAAGTAATTCCACAAATCTCATTTGCTGTTGAATCACATAATTATTTTCATCGCGAAAAAGCATATATACCCCGCTGGGATGTTGGCCTAGACAATCTAGGCGTTGAAAAGATTGAAGAAATTATTACATCCCCAGCACTTAAATTATTAGCGCGTTGCAGCGAACAAGAACTTTCATCGGATGAAATGTTGGTAATTGCAACAAAAGAACTCGAGGGTTTAGTAACAGTTACTCATTCCAATCCACATGATTCACTATTAGAAATTTCAGCCCTCGGCGTTTCAAAAGGTGCAACACTCGCGCGCATGGCCGAGCGGTTAGGTATTACAGCCGATGAATGTGTTTCATTTGGTGATAACCCAAATGATTTTTCAATGTTGCAATGGTGTGGGAGATCGTATGCAATGGCAGATGGTCATCCAGATGCAATAAAACATGCAAAAGCAGTAGCGTTGGCTCACATTGATGATGGAGTTGCAATAATTATTGAGCAATTACTCGAACTTCCTGCTTGAATTTTTAACATAGGAGATCTTCGGGTAACCTCTCCCGCGGAGGGCTCGCATAGCGGCCGAGTGCACCGGTCTTGAAAACCGGCATACGAAAGTATCGTGGGTTCAAATCCCACGCCCTCCGCCAGTTTTATTATTTTTGTGGCTGACTTCATACTCTCTACGCGGGAGTATGCCTAGCCTCAAACAAAATACGAGAGCAGACTTACCCCTAAAGCAATGAAATTTTCACTTATATTTTAGGGGCGCATAAATGTCAGGTGTTTTTTCACCAACACGAGCAAAGATTAAAGAGCGCACCCTTCGCACTGATAATTGGCGCTTACAGCCAGCAATAACATTCGCTGTTCTTTTTAGTTTTGTAATTTATGCAACTTTCCGTGCTTTTGAAAATAAATATTACTTCGCTGAACCATTGGTCTCACCTTTTTATGCACCATGTTTATCAAGCTCATGTATCGAAGGATCATCACTACTCGGACAGCCTTTTAATAATGAATACTTCGGAATTGGGATTTCGCCAGCGCTATTTATATTAATTTTTCCACTTGGATTCCGCATGACTTGTTATTACTATCGCAAATCGTATTACCGCGCTTTTTGGTTATCACCACCTGCTTGTTCAGTTGCTGAACCACACACTAAATACACTGGTGAAACACGCGCACCACTTATTCTACAGAATACACATCGTTACTTTTTTTATTTTGGTTTAATTTTCAACGTTCTGCTAACTATTGAGGCAGTTCTGGCTTTTAAAAATGCTCATGGTGAATGGGGTCATATGAGCGTTGGAACTTTAGTTTTGCTTAATAGCACAATATTTCTTTGGTTATATTCAATGTCTTGTCATACCTGCCGACACGCAATTGGCGGACGTCTAAAACATTTTTCCGCTCACCCAGTGCGTTATAAATTATGGAGCTGGGTTTCGGCTTTAAACCATAAGCACGGAACTTTTGCGGGGCTTTCTTTATTCGGTGTGGCTTTTGCCGATATTTATGTCCGTGCCGTTGCATCCGGCGCCATTACTAATTTTTATTTCTTCTAAGGAGTGCATCAATGTCAGCCCTTGAACGCTATAAATACGATGTACTAATTATTGGTGCTGGTGGTGCGGGTCTGCGCGCAGCCGTGGAAGCGCGCGAAGCAGGTTTGAGCGTTGCAATTATTTGTAAATCACTCTTTGGTAAAGCCCACACAGTTATGGCTGAAGGCGGCGCCGCAGCCGCAATGGGAAATGTCAACGACAGTGATAACTGGATGGTTCACTTTCGCGACACTATGCGCGGAGGTAAATTCTTAAATCATTACCGCATGGCCGAACTTCACGCTAAAGAATCACCTGATCGCATCTGGGAACTTGAAATGTGGGGCGCGCTCTTTGATCGCACCAGCGAAGGAAAGATTTCTCAACGCAACTTTGGCGGCCATGAATATCCACGCCTTGCACACGTTGGAGACAGAACAGGTCTTGAATTAATTCGTACAATGCAGCAAAGAATTGTTGCTCTACAACAAAAAGATAAACGCGATCACGGTGATTTCGAGAGCCATATAAGAGTCTTTGCTGAATTAACAATTACTGAAATTTTAAAAGAAGATGGCATTATCGCTGGTGCCTATGGTTACTGGCGCGAAAGTGGCTCCGAAGTTCTCTTTGAAGCACCAACAGTTGTACTTGCAACAGGTGGGGTAGGTAAAGCTTTTAAAATTACATCTAATTCTTGGGAAGGCACAGGAGATGGACATGCGCTGGCGCTTAAAGCCGGTGCTAATTTAGTTGATATGGAGTTTTTGCAATTCCACCCAACTGGAATGGTATGGCCACCAGCTGTGCGCGGGATTCTTGTAACTGAATCTGTGCGTGGTGAAGGCGGAATTCTTACCAACACCAAAGGTGAGCGTTTTATGTTCAACTACATTCCGGCGGTATTTAAAGAAATGTATGCAGATAATGAAGCCGAAGCAGACCGCTGGTATTTAGATCAAAATAATAATCGCCGCCCACCTGAACTATTGCCGCGCGATGAAGTTGCGCGCGCGATTAACAATGAAGTTAAAGCGGGCCGCGGCAGCGAACACGGTGGCGTTTTTCTAGATGTTTCTAAAAGATTGCCAGCAGAAGTTATTAAGAAACGTCTTCCATCCATGTGGCATCAGTTCTTTGAACTAGCTGGTGTTGATATTACAAAAGAGCCAATGGAAGTTGGCCCAACTTGTCACTATGTAATGGGTGGCGTTGAAGTGCTGCCAGAAACCGCGGCGGCAGTTGGAGTCCCTGGATTATTTGCAGCAGGTGAAGTTGCTGGCGGAATGAATGGCTCAAACCGACTTGGCGGGAATTCACTATCGGATCTTTTGGTTTTCGGGCGCCGTGCCGGTATTGGCGCAGCGCAATATTTAAAAAGTGTGCAAAGAAAAGTGGTAAGTGAATCGACACTTTCTGCTGCCGCTGAGCGAATTGCAGCGCCATTTAATCGAACCGGTGGTGAGAATTCATACTCACTCCACGCGGAATTGCAAGATATAACGCATAATTTGGTGGGAATTATTCGCACGCGTACCGAATTACAAGATGCGATAGAAAAAATTGCTGAAATTAGAAAACGTAGTCAAAACGTTTTAGTAGCAGGCGACAGAAAATTTAATCCAGGGTTTCATTTAGCATTTGATCTCGACAATATGTTATTAGTCGCTGAAAGTTCCGCTAAATCGGCTATCCGCCGCGAAGAATCTCGTGGTGGTCACACCCGTGATGATTTCCCAAATATGGATAATAAATGGCGACAGGTTAACCACATCTCAAGTTTCGATGGGACACAAGTACAAGTACGCGAGCAAGGTTTGCCAACAATGCCTAAAGAACTCTTCGATCTCTTTGATGTACACGAACTTGAGAAGTACATGACTCCCGCCGAAATTGCGAAGGGCGGTTCCAACTAATGGCACGAAAAATAAATCTGCGCATCTGGCGTGGTGATGCAATCGATGGTGGGCTCAAAGATGTTCAAGTAGATGTTAATGAAGGTGAAGTTGTCCTAGATGTAATCCTCCGCGTGCAAGCCACGCAAATCGGTGATTTGGCCGTTCGTTGGAATTGCAAAGCGGGTAAATGTGGTTCTTGCTCGATGGAAATTAATGGCAAACCGCGTCTGGCTTGCATGACCCAAGTGGCATCCTTTGATGAGAGCGAAACTATTACCGTCACACCAATGCGCGCTTTCCCTATAATTAAAGATTTAGTTACAGATGTCTCTTTTAATTATAAGAAAGCTATGGAAATTCCAGCTTTTGAACCACCGGCAGATTTAAAGCCAGGAGAGGCTCGCATGCAACAAGTAGATGTTGAGCGCAGCCAAGAGTTTCGCAAATGTATTGAATGTTTCTTATGTCAAGATGTTTGCCACGTTATTCGCGACCACGAGGAGAACAAGAAATCATTTGCGGGGCCTCGCTTCTTTATTAGAATCGCGGAATTGGATATGCATCCACTTGATATCTTGAAAAATCGCAAACAAAAAGCACAAGAAGAGCACGGTCTTGGAATGTGCAACATCACTAAATGCTGTACTGAGGTATGTCCAGAACACATTCGTATTACCGATAACGCAATCATTCCTATGAAAGAGCGGGTAGCCGACGTTAAATATGATCCACTACTGTGGTTGGGCTCCAAGATTTTCAAACGTGAGGGTATTGTTTAGTACGTGAAACCCCTTGTAGTTGTTTCGCTTGGGGGAATCATTGGCTCGCTGTTGCGCTGGCAGATCTCTGAAACCCTTCCCCGTTCACCTGCTATCGCTGTTTTTATAATTAATCAAATAGGTGTTGGTGTTGCTGCCTTTATGGCTTATCGCGTAAATGCAAGTGAATTAAGGAAACTATTTCTTATCACTGGTTTTGCGGGCGGGTTTACGACTTTTTCCGCTCTTGCGGTTCTGACACAACAGGGCACATTTATTCATGGCGCCGTTTTTGTTGCTCTATCTTTGATCGCAAGTTTGATCATTATGGCGCTTATCAGACCAAAGAGTAAAAAATGAGAGTTCTTTTCTTTACTATTGGTGCGGGCATTGGCGCACCACTGCGTTATTTAATTGATAAATATTTTCGTACTAGATCAAATTTTCCTTGGGGAATTCTCTTTATCAACGTTCTCGGTTCATTTATTGCCGGAGCAATTGCAACTCTTGAGACGAAGGATATTGCCTTTCTAGGTTTTGGTTTCTGTGGCGCCTTCACAACCTGGTCTGCGTTCATGCTGGATGTAGATAGAGATCGAAAAAATTTAACTAAGGTTGCATCAAATATTTTACTATCAATTACTTTGGGGATAATTGCCGCTTGGGCTGGTTTACAAATTTTTAGTTAATTAACGTAGTGATTGCATCCACGCTTCTATTTCATCAGGATGGCGAGGAATTTTTTCACTCAAGTTAATACAACCATTCTGTGTTACTAAAACATCATCTTCGATACGAATACCTATTCCGCGGTATTCGGGTGCAAATAATTCATCATCTAGTTGTATATAAAGTCCAGGTTCAACTGTTAAAACCATCCCCGCAGCAAGTTTTGCCTCCGTATATTGATCTTTGCGCGCCGCAGCACAATCGTGTACATCCATCCCAAGCATGTGGCTAACGCCATGCAGTGTCCATCGGCGATGCAGGCCAACTTCTGGTCGCATTGATTCTTCAGCGCTAACAGTTAATACACCCATATCAACTAACCCTTGTGCCAAGACTGCGTGACAAGCTTTATTAATTGATAAGAAATCAACACCAGCTTTAATTGCGGCAAAACCTGCTTTCTGTGCTTCATATACCAACATATAAAGCGAGCGTTGTGCTGGCGTGAATTTCCCATTGACGGGCAAAGTGCGAGTTATATCGGCGGTGTAAAACGAATCCATTTCTACACCGGCATCAATTAAAATTAAATCACCGCTTTTAACTGCGCCATCATTGCGCGTCCAGTGCAGAACACACGCATGTGAACCTGATGCGGCGATGGTGTTGTAACCAATGTCATTTCCTTCAACGCGGGCGCGACCAAAGAAAGCACTTTCAACAACGCGTTCACCGCGCGGAGTTGCAACAGCTACAGGAAGTGCGCGAATAATGTCATTGAAACCAAGATGAGTTGCATCGACTGCGCGCTGTAATTGCGTTATCTCGTACTTATCTTTAATCATTCTATGAACCGATGTGAAGTTGGAGAATTCTTCATCGCGCGCATGGGCTTTAACTTGCGAATCAGGTAGTACATCTTGATTACGAATTACTACCGCAGCGCCATCTTTTAGAAATTCCGCTAAGTCGTCAACTTTACGAGTTTGAATACCATATCTCTGGCTAGCTTCAGCTAAAGTAAAACGCCGGCCAACCCATAATTCGCCATATTTAACGTCGCGATAAAAAGCATCGGTATCGCGGGTTGAGCGCGGATTGATAAATAAAATTGGATCATGTCCGTCACCATTTGGTTCCATCACCAATACGGCATCAGCGTTGGCTTCGACGCCTTGCACACCTGTGTAGTAAGCAAAAGCAGAATGCGGCCGGTATGCATAATCAGAGTCGTTGCTGCGGGGTTTGTAATTTCCAGCCGGAATTACAAGGCGCAGACCAGTAAATGCTTTTGATAGTTCGGCTCTGCGCGTAATGCAAAAAGAAATAACGCCATCAGCGCTAATTCCAGTTAGTGGGGTTGGGATCCAACCCGTTTTCATAAAATCAGCAAAAATTTCTGAAGGCGCTACATCATAAATGCGCTTGCTCTTAATTTCTTCCTTCATATCTTTAGGGTACTGAATCTAAGTAAGTTATTTGTAATTTTTCACATGAGATTTAATTGTGCCAAGCCCATCAATTCCAGTTTCAATAATTTCGCCGCCTAGAATATATTTTTCAGGCTTAAAGCCCATACCGACACCTTGCGGCGTTCCAGTATTTATTACATCCCCAGCCTTTAATTCCATAAATTGGCTGATATACCAGATGCAATGATCAATTCCGAAAATTAAATCACTGGTGCGAGAATCTTGGCGCATTTCACCGTTAACTGTGCACCACAAACGAACATCATCTGGCTGGAAAGAATCTTTTGTAATAATCCACGGGCCCATAGGATTAAAACTCGGAAAAGATTTCCCTTTTACCCATTGGCCGCTACGTTCGATTTGCCAGTGGCGTTCAGAAACATCTTGAGAAATTGTGTAACCAAGAATATGTTCACGGGCAGAGGCTGGGGAATCTAAATAAAGCGCAGATTTGCCAATGACAACACAAAGCTCAACTTCATAATCAGTTTTCAGTGAATTTGGCGGAACAATAATGTCATCGAATCCTCCAATAACGGTATCTGGGGCTTTCATAAAGACAACTGGCTCTGGCGGCGGTGTCATCCCCGATTCGATAGCGTGCTGGGCATAATTAAGTCCAACACAAATAACTTTTGTTGGACGCGCAACTGGTGAGCCCAAACGATAATCTGCAATCTTAATTTTTGGTCGGTTCTCAAGATTTAGCGCACCGATTTTATCAAGTGCGCCATTTTCGAGTTCTACTCGGTTCCAATCAGCAATAACATCATCAACAAAGACCGCTTCTGTATCAGAGATAGCAATCCCAGGTTTTTCAGACCCAAATTTTCCCAATCGAACTATGCGCATCTTCTACTTACCTTTCTCTATGTTATTGGCAATTGATGAGAGCAAGCCTTCTGAGAAACTTTGGAAAGATACTGGACGCAAGAATCTAGTTATCGCCGAAGTTCCAACTGAGGTGTGAAGTGGTGAAGTAGATGCTGGATACGGCCCACCATGATTTTGGCCAGCCGTTACCGCCAAGCCGGTTGGCCACGCGTTAAGAGTTACGCGTCCAACTTTGTTTGCAAGTGCGCGGGCAAATATTGGCAATTGCGGATCATCTGCTGAAGCGAAGAGCGATCCGACAAGCGCTCCTTCTATTCCTGCAAGTAGTTCGAGTAATTCTGCATCGTTTGAATATGTCACGACTAAACCAGTTGGACCAAAACATTCAATATTTAGCGCCTCAGGATTTGCTGATACATCTTTTATCGTTGAAAAATGAATTTCAGGAGAAGAGAAGAAACCGACGCTCGGCGCAGCTTTACCGTTAACAACACGCGGTTTAAGTAATGCGCGTACATCCGCACGATTCTTATCGTGTGATGCCTTTGTAGATCTGCTCAGAAATGGCGCAGCCTCGCGAGTTGCAAGATTTTCGTCAATTGCAGTGATTACTGCACTGCCATCTGGAAGATAAAGAATGCTTGGGTTAGTACAAAATTGCCCGTTACCAAGCAAAAGCGAATCAACATAAGCGCTGGCAAATGTTTGTGGATCATTAAGGGCTGATTCAAGAACAACAACAGAGTTAACGCTTCCCAATTCGCCATAAAAAGGAATTGGCACTTCGCGTGATGTAGCCATATCAAATAAAGCACGTCCGCCACCACGCGAACCTGTAAAGGCACCGGCGCTAATTCGAGAATCTTTTAAGAGCGTCTTTCCTGCTTCGTGGCCGTGGACAAGGTTAAGAATATTTTTTGAAAAACCTGCAGTAGTCAAAGCTTCGCGGGCGATTTCGGCGGTACGCATTGCAGTTTGCGGGTGCGCAGAGTGTGTTTTTGAAATCACAGTGCAACCAGCGGAAAGGGCTGCGGCAGTATCGCCACCTAAAACGCTAAATGCGAATGGAAAATTACTTGCTCCAAATATTGCTACAACACCGATCGCGGTCGTTGTGCGAATTAATTCTGGATGCCCTTGTGGAAGCGGGGCATCAACGGCCTTATCAATCTTTGGTGAAGTGAATTCACCGCTAGCTGCTGCGTCGGCGGACATGCGCAATTGGAAAGTTGTTCGCCCTACTTCACCAGTTAACCGTGCTTTTCCTAGCCCGGTTTCTAAATCAGAGAGTTCGACTAATTCATCACGGTGGGCATCTATCGCATCTGCAATTGCATATATTGCGCGCTTGCGTTCACTTGGTTGCGCGGCAGACCATTGTGAAAAAACTGAGAGCGAAGCAGCAATTACTTCTGCTACTTCCGAAGCGCTCATGTCAGTGAATTGCGGACCAAAACTTTCACCGGTGCGTGGATTAACTGATTGGAGAGTCACGATATTTCCTTAATCTCATTTAATGTATGGCCATATGCACGAACTGCAGTTCCGCGCCAAAACTGGTCACTTTCAGTAGGTGAAAGGTTCGAAGTAAGGGCTTGGGCAAGTGTAACAACCTCTCTGTAAGAAGCTGCAAGTAAGGCAACCGGCCAATCAGTGCCAAACATTAAACGCGAAGGAGTAAAAGCTTCAAGTAAAATCTCAACATATGGCGCAAAGTCTTCAATCTTCCAAGAATCCCACTTAGCTTCAGTGACCATGCCAGAAACTTTACAAACAACGTTTGGAAGTGTAGCGAGTTCACGCATCATCGATGCCCAAGGTTCTATGACACCTTCGGCAATAAATGGTTTTGAAATATGATCCATAACGAACTGCACGTTGGGGGCGCTTTTGACAAGATCTATTCCGGATCGCAGCTGTGGAACCTTGGTTAGTAAGTCATAGGTATAGCCACGCTTTCCCAACTCAACTATATTTTTGATGACAGTTGGCTTACTTAAATAATTAGGATCTGGATAGTCATGTGCAATATCGCGAATGCCAACCAAGTATTTGGCCCCTGGTAGGTTTTCATATTTATCTAAGTGTGAAAGGGCATCTTCAGCATCTATTTTTAAAAATCCTACAACCCCAACAATTACATCTTCTGCTTCTGCCAAAGCAAGCAACTCTGGAGTTTCATCATAATTAGTAACTGTTTGGACAAGAACAGTTTTCTTTATATCAGTCCCAGCAATTGCAGCGCGCAAGTCTGAAATTAGAAAGTTTTGCCTGATTGGATTTAATGCATCTCCTACCATCCAACCTTGTTCTCTAACGGATAAATCCCAGATGTGGTGGTGAGAATCAATTTTCATCGCATATTTTCTCCACCAGCTACAACATTTTTTGGAGTTTGGTTACTTGCGATTAAAGCTAACTGGGATTCAACTAATTTTCGGCAACGCGGCTCAAAAGCTGTGGTATTTCCGCCGACATGGGGAAGAATTATAAGATTCTTCGCGCTCCATAGCGGGTGTCCTGCTGGCAGTGGTTCAGGATCTGTCACATCAAGGGCGGCATGAAGACGTCCAGAATTTAATTCTTTAACTAGCGCGTCGGTATCAATAATTGGCCCACGGGCAACGTTTATTATAAGGGCGCCATCTTTCATCAAAGCCAATCGATGTGAATCAAAAAGGTTTTTACTTTCGGTGTTAAGTGGCAGAATTAAAATAACGATATCCAGTTGAGGAAGATAAGAATCTAATTGCGAGATTTTTATTGAACCATCGCGTCCGGATCTGGAAAAACCAATTACTTCAACTTCAAAACCCGAAAGATTCTTCGCAACTTGCTTACCGATGGAACCGAAACCCACGACACCAATTTTGCAATCACTCAACGAACTAAAACGTCGGTGATCCCACACCTCGGCCGACTGGTCACGCATAAAATCAGGAAAGCCACGCCTAGATGCAATGGCCAGACCAACGGCTAATTCGGCCGTCGATGCGTCATGAACACCGGTTGCGTTACATAGCGTTATTCCTGGTCGGATGAATTCCATAGCATCGTCGTATCCAGCATTTGGCATCTGCAGATACTGAAGATTCGGCATTTTTGTCACATACTCAAGGGCTTTGCGCCCACCCATATAAATAGGTACATAGAAATTAATTTCCGAAAGATCAGAATTATCTAGCGGAAAATTCGCAGGATTTCGAAGCGAGACTGATTCAGGTGCTTTAATGTCTGGCCACTGAGTCCAAGCAACAAGTTTTGCCATTAAAAAGTTTCATTCGGCGACTCGGGAATTACAATAACTTTATTCGACAAAACTCCGACACCATCAACGCAAATTTCAACAATATCTCCGGCGAGTAAAGAAATATTTAATGGCGGCACAATTCCAGTGCCAGTTGACAAAATTACGCCATCAGGAAAATATTGACAACGAAATACATAATCAATTAGATCTTTAAGAGTTCTATTAAGCGCAGCTAGCGATGTTTCAGCGTTCCAAATATCGCTACCGTTTCGGATAATGCGAGCCTTAATTCCCATTTCCGCCGGCGTTGGAGCAAGCCATGCGGGAGTGATATCTGGGCCAAGCGCGGCTGAACCGACATATATTTTTGCTTGTGAAAGATAGAGCGGATTTTCACCTTCTATGGTTCTAGCCGTTACATCGTTACAAATTGAATAACCAATTATTTCTTTAAATTTATTTACATAAATTGCAATCTCCGGTTCAGGCACAGATGCTTCTGAATCGTAACGAATTCCGATAGTTGCGCCGGTACCACGGGTGCGTTTTGCATTTCCTTTATAAAAAAGTTCTGGACGATCAGCTTCGTAAACTCTCTGATAAACATCAGGAACATCACTCTCTTCTTTACGCGCATCACGAGAGCGCAAGTAAGTAACACCAGCGCCCCAAATTTCTATTTCTGGAGCAACAGGGGCGATGAGTTTTCCGGTCACAGCGGCGCCTAAAGTTCCTTCGCAGAGCGCACGCAAATCGGCAAGAGATAGGTGCATGGCCGATGTCAGAGTTGGTAATGTAGGAATCCCTAGGTACTCACCATTTTTTTTCATTACAAGACAGTAAGGATTTTCAACGCTTTCTAAGACTGCCAACTTCATTATTAATTCCTTAATCTAAGTGGAATGCTTCAGGAATATTGTGCCACCATTCATCTCCGACAACTTCTGGGACTGGTTCTTGCATAGGCCCTGTTATGGCCCACCACTCAACGGTTTTTGGATCGGCGGCGATTAAAGCCATATCTGCAGGATAATTGCTACCTGTATATTCCATATATGAAAAGAGATATTCCTCGTATCGGTAAATAGAATAATTTTGAACGTTCGCCCGCTTCAGCGCCGCCAGTACTTCAGGCCAGACTTCAATATGGATTCTTTCATATTCGGTGATATCGGCTGGTCGAACTTTGACTACAGAAGCAATTCGTTTAATAGCCATAGCAGTTCCTTTTCTAAGAAATGAAAATTAGGTGGTTAAATCTTAAGTTGTGCAATAAGCCCAGCGGCTTCTAATTCTTCCCAGATAGATTCAGGGATTTGACTATCAAAATCAACAACATTAGAGAGCAATTCGGTCTTATTCCTTGCCCCAGTTAATACGGTAGTTACTGCTGGATGACGCAGCGGAAACTGTAGCGCCGCAGCAGTGAGTGAGATACCACGTTCTTTAAGGAAAGCACCAATCTTGCGCGCTCGGTTAATTATTTCCTCTGGTGCCGGAACATAATTGAAAAACGAACCGGGATTTGGATTAGCAAGGACGCCAGAGTTATAAACACCTGCACTAGTAATCGAGACATTCATCTTAATAGCAAGTGGAAAAAGTTCATCCTGAGCTTCTTGATCTAAAAGAGTGTAACGCCCAGCGATTAGCGCAACATCTAAATCTGTCTCACGCATAATTTTCATTGATGGTGCGCATAAGTTCATGCCAATACCAATTGCTTTAATAATTCCTTGTGCACGCAGTTCGGCAAGCACTGGAAAAGTTTCATTAATTGCCTGCTCAGTATGGTCTTCGGCATCGTGAATTAAAGCGATGTCAATATGATCCAAACCTAAACGCTCGAGGCTTTCATTGATTGAACGTTTTACACCATCACCCGAGTAATCAAGGACAGGTTCGAGGTCTAGATTAGCATCTGCAAACCAAGCGAGGCCTTTAGCTGAGTCTCCCATTTCATTTTCTGCTGACTGAGTTTTATTTAGCACTCTTCCAACTTTTGTTGAGATTACAAATGGTTTATCTGTATTTTTTAGAATCCTGCCTAGCCGTTGCTCGGCTCTTCCATTACCATACAGAGGAGCTGTGTCAAAATAATTAATCCCTGCATCAAGTGCGGTCGTAATCAACTCGTCGCTGTCATCCTCTTTAACAGAAGTAAAAAGCCCTCCCAAAGGCGCAGTCCCGAGACTTAAACGTGTTATATCTAATTGAGTTTTCTTTATTCGATTTAGTTGGCTATGTCGTGGCATGCGAGTTAGCGTATAGGATTTCCGAAGAGAAGTGGGTAATCAAAAAAGAGAAGAGATTTTTAATGCCGATTGTGACCGGATTTAGAACAGTTGATGTTCGATTCCCAACATCACGAGGTCTCGATGGTTCAGATGCAATGAATCAAGACCCTGATTATTCGGCCGCCTACCTAGTTCTCGAAACCGATGATCCGCAGCTCTCGGGGCATGCTCTGGTATTTACGATCGGACGTGGAAATGATTTGCAATGTTCTGCTATAGATTTATTAGCCGGCTATGCAGTTGGTCGTAGCGTTGATGATCTTGCACGTTCAATGGGGGATTTTGCAAGAAGCTTGGTGCGTGATTCTCAAATGCGCTGGCTTGGCCCAGAAAAAGGCGTGACACATATGGCCGCTGGAGCCGTAATTAATGCGGCTTGGGATTTGGTTTCAAAGAGCGCCAAGAAACCGCTTTGGGAATTTCTCTCTGATTTGTCACCTGAAGAGATTGTTGAACTTGTTGATTTTAGGTATATCTCTGATGTTCTTACTAAAGAAGAAGCGCTCAAAATTCTAACAAAGGCCGAGATAAATCGCATTACGAATAAGAAAAATTTATTGGCTCACGGCTTACCAGCATATACAACGACGCCAGGTTGGCTTGGTTATACAGACGAAAAAATGGTGCGCTTGGCTAAAGAAGCTGTTGCTGATGGTTTCACACTTATAAAATTGAAATGTGGTGTTTCACTCGAAGATGATAAACGCCGCTTAAAACTTGCCCGTGAAGCAATTGGGCCAGAAGTGCGTTTAGCTATTGATGCCAACCAAGTTTGGGATGTACAAGATGCAATTGCATGGATTAATTCTTTAGGTGATGTAAATCTTCATTGGGTTGAAGAACCAACTAACCCCGATGATGTAATTGGTCATGCTGAAATTGCACGTGCAATTGCCCCCGTAAGAGTTGCGACGGGTGAACACGTTACGAATCGAATTATTTTCAAGCAAATGTTACAAGCCAAATCTCTTTCATTTTTACAAATCGATGCTTCGAGAGTCGCTGGCGTAAATGAAAACATCGCCATAATGTTAATGGCGGCTAAATTTAATATTCCGGTCTGCCCTCACGCTGGAGGAGTCGGTTTGTGTGAAATGGTCCAACATTTAGCAATGTTTGATTACGTGGCACTAGCTGGAGAAAACCCAGATCGAGTTGTGGAATTTGTTGATCACCTACATGAACACTTTGTAGTACCAACTCGGATTGAACGCGCTCGGTATATAGCCCCAACCGAGCCTGGAGCTGGCGCCGAAATGTATAGTCAGAGTGTTGAGGATTTCACTTATCCATCCGGAAAAGAATGGAGCCAACAATGAAACAAGGTTTAGATTTTGAAGGTCTGAGTGCAGTCGTCACTGGCGCTGGCTCTGGTATTGGCTTTGCAACAGCGCAAATGTTAAAAGAGCGTGGGGCAAAGGTTTATGGTCTAGACCTACAAGAAGGCGAATTATCTGGCACGGCAATATTTATTAAATGCGATATTGGCAATACAGAATCAGTAAAGAACGCCTTCGCGCAGATTCCGTCTTTAGATATTTTGATAAATAATGCAGGCATTGGCGCTTCTGGAACTGTGGAAACTTCACCAGATGAAGAATGGCTTTCAGTCTTTAATGTTAATGTCTTTGGAATAGCTCGAACATCGCGCGCAGCGCTGCCACTTCTTCGTAAAAGCAAAGTTGCGGCAATTGTAAATACATGTTCAGTTGCAGCCACCGCTGGAATTCCAAAACGGGCAATTTATAGCGCATCAAAAGGTGCCGTACTTTCCTTAACTCTTGCAATGGCTAATGATCATTTAGTCGATCACATTCGCGTTAACTGTGTTAATCCAGGAACAGCAGATACGCCATGGGTGGGTCGGTTACTTTCGCAATCAGCCGATGCTGTCGCAGAACGCAAAGCACTGGAAGCACGCCAACCGATGGGCCGTCTGGTAAGTGCAGACGAAGTTGCGAGTGCAATATGTTATTTAGCAAGTCCGATGCAAGCGTCAACTACAGGCACATCACTTACGGTTGATGGTGGGTTGCAGGGTTTACGAATTCCAAAATGATTAAGAGTAAACGCCAATTTCCTAACCTTAAGTATTTCTATTCTCTTATCGATTGGCGCTTGCCATCCCTAAATAGGAGAAGAGCGGCTTGTGAAAGAGCGCTAACAATTTCTGATTTAGCAATAGCGGCTAAAAAACGTGTACCGAAAGTTGTCTTTGATTATGCAGAAGGCTCAGCACTTGATGGGCTTGGTCATAAGCGCTCGCGCGAAAGTTTCTCTCGTGTCCAATTCAATGTCGGAGTCTTACGTGATGTTTCAAATATTGACACGTCCGAGATAATTCACGGTAAAAAAATCGACCTTCCTATTATTTTTGCCCCAACTGGTTACACGCGATTTATGCAGCACGTTGGCGAACCGGCTGTTGCAGCCGTTGCCCAGCGCAATAATTTGATTTACACACTTTCAACGATGGGTACAACTTCACCAGCAGAACTTGCTGCAGCCGTACCAGGTGCGCGCCGCTGGTTTCAGTTATACGTTATGCAAAATCGCAAAGACAGTATTGCAGTCATTAAACAAGCAAAAGATAATGGCTTCGAGGCTTTAGTTTTAACAGTTGACACACCAGTGGGTGGAATTCGCTTGCGTGATATACGAAATGGTTTAACGATTCCACCAAAGATTCGGATCAATACTGTTTTGGCAATCGCACGCAAACCAATTTGGTGGATTAATTTATTAACAACAAGGCCGTTAGAATTTGCAGCCTTTAAAGGATGGGATAAATCATTAACTGAGTTAGCCGCTGTTATTTTCGATCCTGCGACAACATTTGCAGATATTAAGTGGTTGCAATCAGTTTGGGATGGCCCAATAATTGTTAAAGGCGTTCAAAGCGTTGTAGATGCAAAAGCGCTAGAAAAGTTAGGTGTTCAAGGGATTGTTCTTTCCAACCATGGTGGACGCCAGTTAGATCGCGGGCCGGTGCCACTAGAAATTCTGCCGGAAGTTGTAAAAGCAGTTGGGATGAAAATGGATATCTACATCGATGGCAGTGTTATGTCAGGCCAAGATATTTATGCCGCCATTGCACTTGGCGCCAAAGCGGTTTTCATTGGCCGGGCTTATCTTTATGGCATTATGGCAAATGGCGAGAGCGGAGTTGAAAAAACCATTGAAATCTTGCGAAAGGAATTCGTAAACACAATGGCGCTAACAGGAAATCGGACTCTGGATGAAGTCCGTGCCTGCGGAGCGATTATGCGAGATCAATAAAAGGAGAATCACCATGAAGGTACTTGTAACTGGCGCCCGCGGAAAGGTTGGCCGAGTAGCTGTTCAAGCACTCGTTGATGCAGGACATGTTGTTGTCGCAACGGACTTAATGCTCCCAAGTTTTGAACGTAAAGAGGCCGGCACGCCTCAATATATTATGGCGGACCTAACCGATCAAGGTCAGGCGTACGCCGTTGTTCGGGACGCAGAAGCCGTCGTACATCTTGCCGCAATTCCTGAACCTACCGGCAATCCACCTCACGTTGTTTTCCAAACCAATTTAATGTCAACATTTCATCTCCTAGAAGCGTCGATTCGATTTGGAGTCAAGCGGTTTGTAAATATCTCATCTGAAACAGTCCCTGGTTTCTTCTTTCCGGAGCGACCATTTTTGCCAGATTACGCACCAGTGGATGAATTGCACCCAATCCGCCCGCAAGATCCTTATGCAACCGCAAAGCATTTTGGCGAGCAATTAATGGATGCTGCAGTTCGGCGCTCCGATATTCGCGCTATCTCGCTGCGCCCTAGTTGGGTCCAGACTGAAGATAATTATGAAAGAAATCTCGGACCACAGATCAGAGACGCCTCGGTATTAAGTCCAAACCTTTGGAGTTATATTGATGTCTACGATCTTGCTGATGCCATCGTGCTGGCAACAGAATCGGAGCTGCCAGGCCACGAGCTCTTCTATATTGCTTCTCCAGATAATGTTGGTGGAAGAGATTTCAATCTAATTCTTAAGCAGTTCTACGGGGATAAAATCGAACTGCGGTCAGTCGATCGAACCGATGCATCAGGTATATCAAGCGCAAAAGCGCAAGAAAAACTGGGATGGAAACCAAGACGGTCATGGCGAGATTACCTTGACTCCAATGGACAGGCAAAACCTAAAAAAGATTAGTCACGCGCCAGGGGATGTGACTTTAATTCCTAGCATTTCGGCGTTAGTGCGCATTTGTTTGTCGTAAGTGACAAGACCCTCTATTTTTGTCCCAAGATAAATAACTGTTGCCACCTGTATGGCATCAAGAGATTTTAAAGTTATTTCTTTAGGAAAGTTTTCAGCAATTTGTAAAACTTCTTCATGAAGGGGTACTAAATTAAAATTCCCTAAAACCTCATTTGTAAATTTTGATTGCCGTGGTGCAACTCTAGCAACAGCTCTGCAAACTTCGAGTTTTGAGATACGCGAAGAAATAAGCGGGCCAGATAAGAAATCTCTGAGTTCCAAAGATTCATTTTCACGAAAGATTAATTTGGTAATGGCTGAAGAGTCGAGGTACCAGTTCAATATCGTTGCTCAGCGCGCATCTCCAAAAGAACTTGGGTCGCAGTCTTTGCACCAGTGATTTTTACCAAGCGGCGATTAAAATTAGGAATGGGATTTTTTGCAGGAATAATCAACCCAGCATCGATAAGATCTTGCATGGAAGTTTCTGCAATTGGAACTAATTTTGCAACAGGTTTGCCCCATTCAGTAACGATAATTGTTTCACCAGATTTAACTTTGTCCAGAAGTTTTGAAGCTTCTTGGCGCAGTTCTCGCACACCCACACGCATTTGCTCTTTAACCAGTGATTTTCTTTTTACGGTTGCCATACCTAAAATATAGCACAAATACCTAATGTGCTACACTTTGGTAATATGCGGCAACGATTTGGCGAACTTCTTTCCGAAACCTGGCGGAGATAGCTCTAGTTAAGGGATTTAATGTTGGGATTAACCTGTAAACTGCGTCCAACACTTGGAGACGTCGCATAGCCCGGTCGAGTGCGCCTCACTGCTAACGAGGTAACCCTGAAAGGGGTTCGGAGGTTCAAATCCTCTCGTCTCCGCCAGAGTTTTGAAGGGAAAGGTTGCAATGAAA
>Ga0209702_10002815_pt1 | contig 29146 bp, 27 predicted proteins | sample FRY01_FD_187210 | JGI IMG/M metagenome (GOLD analysis project Ga0209702, IMG submission 187210) | Freshwater microbial communities from Lake Fryxell liftoff mats and glacier meltwater in Antarctica - FRY-01 (SPAdes) (version 2) | ecosystem: Environmental > Aquatic > Freshwater > Ice > Glacier... | reverse complement strand
GGAGGAAAAGCTGAGCAGATTTTTTTAAGAGGTTTTGATATTGATCACGGAACAGATATTGCACTTTCTGTAGACGGAATGCCTATTAACATGGTTTCTCATGCACACGGACAAGGTTATTCTGATTTACATTTTGTGATTCCAGAAACCATCCAAAAAATAGATTTTGGAAAAGGGCCTTATTATGTAAATCAAGGCGATTTCAATACAGCAGGTTATGTAGATTTCTCAACTAAAACGAGTATCAACAAAAACTTAATTTCAGTGGGCTTTGGAGATTTTAATTCGCTTAGAACTGTTGGAATGTTTAAGCTTTTAGAAAACAGTAAAAAAGATGATGGATATATTGCTGTTGAATATATAGAAACGGATGGACCTTCAGAATCTCCTCAAAATTTTAATAGATTAAATCTATTTGCAAAATACAATACGTTTTTAAACGGAAAGGATAAATTGACTTTTACAGCGTCTCATTTTACAAGTAGCTGGGATGCATCAGGACAAATACCCGAAAGGGAAGTTAAAAATGGAAATATAACTCGTTTTGGAGCAATTGATGATACTGAGGGAGGCTATACTTCTAGAACAAACTTAAATGTACAATTAAACAAAACCTTGTCTGATGAATCTGTTTTTAAAGCAAATGTGTTTTATTCAAAATATGATTTTGAATTGTTTTCTAACTTTACATTTTTTTTAGAAGATGCCATAAACGGAGATCAAATAAGACAATTTGAGGATAGAGATATTTTCGGAATGAATGCAAAAATTATCAATACTAAAGATTATGGTTTTGTTGATGCAAAATATACTATAGGATTCGGTTTACGTTATGATTTAATTGCGGATAATCAATTATCACATACTAAAAATAGAAACGAATTGTTAAGCAGAATTCAGATTGGAGATGTAAAACAAACAAATTTATATGCATTTTTCAATTCAGAATTTGAAATAGGAAAATTTAAAATTTCATCAGCAATTCGTGTAGATTATTTTAAATTTTTATACAATGATAATTTAAGCACTAGCTACGAAACCTTATCAAAAATAAAAGCAATTGTAAATCCTAAATTGAACTTTTTATACGCTCAAAATGATAATTTACAGTGGTTTTTAAAATCCGGAATAGGATTTCATTCTAATGATGCAAGAGTAATTTTACAACAAAATGCAGATAAAATTTTACCAAGAGCTTACGGTGCAGATTTTGGGAATATTTGGAAACCAACTAAAAACTTGGTTTTAAATACTGCCGCTTGGTACTTATTATCCGAAGAAGAATTTGTGTACGTTGGTGATGCTGGTATTGTTGAACCTTCTGGAAAATCAGAACGTTATGGATTAGATTTAGGATTGAGATATCAATTATCGGATAATATTTTTTTTGATACAGATGCAACAATTACAAAAGCAAGAAGTTTAGAAAATATAGTTGGGGAAAATTACATTCCTCTAGCACCAAATTTTACAATGGCTGGGGGTTTGTCTTTTTCAAATTTAGGAAACTTTTCTGGAGGATTTCGTTACCGATATTTAGGTGACAGACCAGCTAATGAAGATAATTCTATTGTAGCAAAAGGATATTTTGTAAGTGATTTTAATATCAATTATAAAATGAAAGACATCACATTTGGAGTTTCGGTAGAAAATATTTTAAATGTTGCTTGGAATGAAACACAGTTTGCAACAGAAAGTAGATTGCAAAATGAAGCAAATTCAGTAGAAGAAATACATTTTACACCTGGTAATCCATTTTTTGCAAAAGCAACAATAACGTATCGGTTTTAATAAAAAAAATATTCTTTAGTATTGAAGAAATTTAAAATAGATAAAAAGAGTTAGTAAGTATAGTTTGGTTAGTTTATAGTTGGATAAAATGCCTGTTACACTAATGTAACAGGCATTTTTAAATTACTACCCTTAAAATATGAAGTATCTTCCTATAAAGTTCATTTATGCTATGTTATAATAACTCAAAATCTTTATAAAACCTTATTAAATAATGCTTTTAATTTTTATGACTTAGATAATTCCGTTTAAGTTTAGGCCTTAAATAAGTTTAAAAATTCAAAAAAAAGGGTGTTTACTTTTTACTGATTTCAGAAACAAAATAGTCCGTTACAACTATTTGTAACGGACTATTTTTGGTATATAAATTCTGATAACGAAAAATAAATTATATTTTATAATAAACTAGCTGTCTGAATTTCTTTCAACATATTTAATAATTTGTGTTGCAATATCTTTGCCAGTAGCCGATTCAATGCCTTCTAGACCAGGAGAAGAGTTTACCTCTAAAATTAAAGGTCCTCTTGCTGATTGTAGCATATCTACACCCGCAATTCCTAATCCTAAAACTTTGGCTGCTTTTAAGGCAGCATTTTCTTCTTCGTCTGTAAGGACAACAATTTCTGCTGTTCCGCCTCTATGTAAATTAGATCTAAATTCACCATCTTTACCCTGTCTTTTCATGGCACCTACAACAACCCCATCTACAATAAAAGCACGTAAGTCTGCACCTTTTGCTTCCTTTATAAACTCTTGAACAATAACTCTTGCTTTTAAACCATTAAATGCTTCTAAGATAGATTCAGCAGAATTTCTATTATCAGCAAGAACAACACCAATACCTTGTGTACCTTCTAATAGTTTTATAACTAAGGGCGCACCATCAACTCGATCAATAATATTGCCTACATTTTTAGAGTAGTTACTAAATACTGTTTTTGGTAAACCAAGACCAGCTCTAGATAAAATTTGTAAACTTCTAAGTTTATCTCTAGAACGAACCAAAGCTTGAGATTCTGTTGCTGTAAAAACCTTCATCATTTCAAATTGTCTTACAACGGCTGTACCAAAAAAGGTAACTGAGGCACCAATACGCGGAATTACACCATCTACTCCTGTGATTTCTTCCCCTTTGTAAATAACTGCTGGTTTCTTTTTTTCAATAACAAGATCACATTTTGTGTGATCTATAATAATCATCTCGTGGCCCTTTTTTTTACCTGCTTCTACAAGTCTTTTTGTTGAGTAAAGATTTGGGTTTGCAGATAAGATTGCGATTTTCATAAATTTTTTAATTTTTTAATTTTCTTCATAAATTATGAAGTTTTTTATCATTTCTTATGATCGAAATGCTATGGATTTATAAACGTTTTTAAACTAAATTTAGTTTAATATTTGATTAATAAAACAACCTACTTTTTTTTACCAATATTTAAATATTTTTCTAAAAATTAATTAAAAAGTATATATAGATAATAATAAAATTTATTCTTATTTTTCATCATAATGTCTCAAATTTATTTGAATTTAAATAAAAATTTAAGAAATATTTAATGTTAGAATATTGTTTTACTTGTTGAAAGATACTACTAAAATTAATTTGTATATATATTTTTGTTTTATTTCGTTAAAAGAAGACGAATGTAAGTTAATTATTGATAAAGAATTCTATTTAGTGAAACCAATTCACGTCTAATAAAATTTTTTTAATTTATAAAAAGTATATTTTAATGTTGCTTTAAATTCTAAGAAGAAACAGCCCCTAGTGTGTATAATTGTTCCAAATTAGGAGATAGACTTCCACCTGCAGGCTCTAGTGTAATACCAAAAGCTTCAGATTGATTCTCATTTGTAATTGTAAAAATCTTGTTAGCATCCGCCGTAAAAGTATCTAATATTCCTAAACTGGTAGGTGTTAAAGGAGTTAGTTTTAAAGACCAAACTTGGTATACCTTTCCTTTTGGAGGATCTGGCAATCCTTTCGCATCTAAGTAAATGCTGTTTGTTTTTTTATCCCAATACACTTTTGCGTATGAAGTAGGTGATACTTGTTGACCTACTAAAGGAATTGAAATAATATCTTTATCTCTAAAAATATCAATCAGTTTTTGTGCATCTGCTAAATTGGTAGATGCTTTATCAATTTGTTCCTCTAGTTGTTGTTTTTCATTAGCAACTTGGTCTTTTAGTTGAGTATTTTGAGAAAGTGTATACATTAAAATACTTCCAATTAAAAAAGAAGCAACCCAACCAGAGTATTGCAACCAATTTGTTTTTGGTTTCTTAATTGAAATTACTTTAGTTTCTTTAACAGTTAATTGAGCTTTAATATCATCAAAAGAATAAGCGGCATCTTTTTTAGCAGCTGCCGTTAATTGTAAAACCGCGTTTTCTATGGATCTTACTTCTATTAATAGTTCTTTGTTTTTTAGAATTGTAGCATGTACTTCTTCGTTTTCCTTTTCAGAAAGCGAGCCTGCAACGTACAGTTCTAAAATACCAGATGCTATGTATTCTTTTGTATTCATTTTTTTAAACTCCAAGCATTATGCGTAATTCGCCTATGCATGTTCTATTTCTTGTTTTTATTGTACCAATTGGCATATTTAATTCTTCTGATGCTTCTTTTTGTGTAAAGCCTTTAAAATACAATAATTCAATTACTGCTTTACAGGTATCGCCAAGTTTTGTAACAAAATCGGTTAAGCCAATTGTATTTGTTGTGCTGTCTAAAGAAGAACTTGTTTCTAATATATCTACGAAAAAATCAGCGTTAAGGTTTTGCTTAGACTGTTTAAATTTTTTAGATCGCGTATAATCGATTGCAGAATTTCTTGCTATATTAAGGATCCAAGTAAAAAAACGACCTTTTTGTGGGGAGTAACTTTCTGCGTTATTCCATACTTTTATAAAAACATCTTGAGTAATTTCTTGAGCAACATCGTCATTTTTAACAATATTATTTACAACACCAGAAATACTACTACAATATAAATTGTATAGTTTTTCGTATGCTTTCACATCCTTTTTCTGAAATTGTAAAATTAAAAGCTCTTGATCCATATTTTATTAGAAAGCTAAACTATCACAATTAAATGGATTGGTAGTTTTTTTTTGTGAAAATAAAAGTTGCGTTTTATTAGTCATAAAATAAATACTTCTGTTTAAATGTTTATGTAAAGTTCTAAAAACTGAAGTTTATTATTCTAGTCTTATTTTTTTTTTTACTGAGTTTTTATTCAAATAATTTTTTATTAAATGCTTAGCAACATCTTTATTTTCTATGACTGTTAAAACCGATTTTAAAACACTTAAATCTTTTTCTTGAAGCGCTAAATTTGTATATCCATATCCAAAAACAATATTATCTTCTATAAGAATCATCGCATTTTCTTCAACATCTCTGCCTTTATCAACAATAATAAAATTATCATTATTAAAGTTAAGTAAAGAAAGTTTAAACTGCTTTTTAAAATTGAATTTAGGTGTTAATTTTTCTAATTCAATATAATATTTAAGACGCGTAAATAACTCATTACCTGTTCTATCAAAAGAAATCGTGTTCGCTCTTTCTTGAATTTTTACAGCTCTTCTTGTAATTTTAAGAAATAATTTATTAATCTCTGCTTTTATATTTTTCCCTTTGCCAATGTAGATTACCTTTCCTTTTACATCATGAATGTAGAAAATACCTAAAATATTAGGAATGGAATCTATTAAATTCTGTAGTTTCTCTTTTTCTGAGCGTCTATCAAAATATTTTATAGATTCTTGTATAATCGTCTTTTCAGTATCTTTTTCTAGTAAAAGTTTAAAAAGTTGCACTGTTGCCAAAGCATCTCCAGAAGCTCTGTGCCTTTCTGTCATAGGAATGCCAAGCGATTTTGTGAGCTTCCCTAAACTATACGAGGGTTGATCTAAAATTAGTTGCTGGCTCAATTCTACAGTACATAAAGTGTTTCTCCTAAAATCGAAGCCTAATCTTTCAAATTCTGTTCGTAAAATTCGATAATCAAAAGAAGTATTATGCGCAACCAATATGCAGTCTTTGGTTATTTCTACAATTCTTTTGGCAGCTTCAAAAAATTTAGGTGCATTTTTAAGCATAGCATTATTTATACCTGTAAGTTTTACAACAAATGCTTGAATTTCTTTTTCAGGATTTACCAGCGATATAAACTGGTCTACAATGGTGTGGCCGTTAAACTTATAGATGGCAATTTCAGTAATGCCTTCTTCATTAAATTTTCCCCCAGTGGTTTCTATGTCTAATATAGCGTACAATTTCGTTCTCTTTTTCTGATAAATTTATTTGTTCTAATTTCTACTTCCAAATATAGAACTTCCAACTCGTATCATGTTGCTTCCATTTTCTATGGCAAGATGGTAATCGCCACTCATTCCCATCGATAAAACCTCTAAGTTACAGTTTAAAGTTGCGGTTTTCTCTTTCTGTGTTTTAAAAAATGTTTCTAGTGATGAAAATTCTTCTGATAATTGTGCTGTATTATCAGTAAAAGTAGCCATTCCCATAAAACCAACAATATTAATATTTTTTAATTCTGTTGTTTTTTCTGATGCTAGAATAGTTTCAATTTCTTTAAATGTTAATCCAAACTTTGTATCTTCTTTTGCTATTCTTGCTTGTATTAAACAATTAATAACTCTATCGTGTTTCTTGGCTTGTTTGTTAATTTCTATCAACGTTTTTAATTGGTCAACACCGTGAATTAAATCAACAAAATGAGCCATATATTTTACCTTATTATTTTGAAGATGACCAATCATGTGCCATTTAATGTCTTTTGGTAAAGCGTCATATTTATCAACCATTTCCTGAATTTTATTCTCACCAAAAACACGTTGACCGGCATCGTACGTTTCTTGCAAATCGGCAATAGGTTTGGTTTTAGAAACAGCAACTAGTGTTACATTTTTAGGAATTGAATCTATTATTTTTTTTAAATTGTCTTTAATTTTCATTTATTATACTGTTTTTAAATAAATTCTGAAATTAATTCCAGAACGACACAAAATGTCAAAATTCATAAATAGTTAATGCACTTCTTAGTTTTGGCTCTATATAGGTTGTTTTTGGTGGCATCAATAAATCTGCATCTACAATTTCTTTTAGTTCGCTAATGTTTGTTGATAGCATACCAAAAGAAACTTTAAACATACCAGAATCTACTTTAGTTTTCAATTCTAAACCATCAGATTTATCTTGAGAATACACTATTTTTGAATCATTTCTAATGTCATCTATACCTAAAATTGGTTTTAAAACCGTTGTGTATAAAATTTGAGCGTCTAATTTACTTAAAGCGTCCGTAAAAGTGTAAAGCGATTTTCGCAAATATAGTGCATAAAATTCACCATCTAGATACATGCTAAAATGATGCTTTTCTTTAGGTTTATAAAATTCTTGATTCCTGTTTTCAATTCTAAAAAAAGTATCTAATTCTATTAAAAATTCATGCGGACTTAAGCCATTTAAATCTTTTATAAATCGATTAAATTCATAGATACTCAACTCACTTTCTGGCAATAAATAACTCATAAAAAAATTATAATCTTCTTTACCTGTATGTTTCGGATTTTCTTTTGCCAATCTTTCTGCTAACAAACAAGAAGATGTAGATCTATGATGGCCATCTGCAATATACAAGGTGTCAATTTCTTTAAAAGCAGTTGTTATTTCATCAATGTCTGTTATATCATCAACAACCCAAAGTAAATGTGAATCTTTATCAGTTGTAGAAAACTCATATTCTGCTCTTTGTTGCTTGTATTTTTTAATTATAGAAGCAATAACTGCATTATCAGGATATGTTAATAATACAGGTTCTGCATTAAAGCCTGTGTTTTTTAAATAGTTTTCAAATAATAATTCTCTTAGCTTTAGTGTTCCTTCGTGCTTTTTAATAACATTGTTGTGATAATCGGCAACTGAAGTTGCAGAAATTATTCCGCAAAAAGATTTTGTAGGTGTTATTTTCTGATAAATATAAAATGCAGGTACTTTATCTTGCTTAAAAATTTCATTTTCTTTAAATTCTAAGTATCGATTGTGCACCAATTTAAAACGCAATTCTCCGCTAATATCTTGTTTATGATATTTATAACCGGGATTAATTACATGTAAAAAAGTATACGGATTTAAAGCCAATTTAGAATCCAGCATTGCTGGCGTATAAATTTCGTACGATTTAGAAGAAACCATTGCTACTTTATCTCTCGTTGCTCTTACTGCTTTAAAAGGTTTTACAATTGCCATAGTTTAGCTTAAAAGCTGAATGATTTGTTCTGCTAACTCTGTTCCTGTTCTTTCGTGTGCTTCTTTTGTTTCTGCGCCAATATGCGGAGTTAATGATATTTCTGGATTCATTAATAATTGAACAGCAGGTGTTGGTTCTGTTTCAAAAACGTCTAAACCAGCAAACTGAACTTTTCCACTTTCTATTGCAAAAACCAAGTCTACTTCATGTAAAATTCCGCCTGTGGCAGTATTTATAATACCAACACCATCTTTCATTTTATTAATTTCTGATTTTGTGATAATGTAATCATCTTGAGCAGGAACATGCAACGTAATAAAATCAGATTCTTTTAAAAGCTTTTCTTTAGTACCTGTTTCGATAGTGAAAGTTGTTTTTTGACCATTAAAGAATTCTAAAATGATGGGTGCACTTGTAATTTCTTCATCCGTAGCTAAAACATGCATTCCTAAACCTATTGCAATTTTTGCAACTTCTTGACCAATTTTACCAAAGCCAATAATTCCTAAAGTTTTCCCTCTTAATTCAACTCCTTTAGAATAAGCCTCTTGCAAATCATTAAAACGAGAATCTCCTTCTAAAGGCATTTCTCTGTTTGATGAATGTAAAAAACGTACCATCCCAAATAAATGTGCGAAAACCAGCTCTGCAACAGAACTAGCGGAAGCCGCAGGGGTATTTATAACATGTAAACCATTATCTTCTGCATATTCAACATCAATATTGTCTAACCCGATTCCGCCACAACCAATTAACTTTAAACTTGGGCACGCTTCAATTAATTCTTGTCTTACTTGCGTTGTACTTTTTACTAAAATGGCATCAACTTGATGTTCATTGATATAATTTTCTAACTGATTTTGAGCAACTCTTACTGTAATTACTTCAAATCCTTCTTTTTCTAAAGCTTCTATTCCGCTTTTAGAAATTCCATCGTTTGCTAATATTTTCATTCTGATCTTTTATGTTTATCATTTCGAAAGTTGAAATTATGCGATAATCTCATTAAAAAGAGTATCCCATTTCATTTTTAATGACAATTCTAATTTTTAAATTGTTCTTTCAAGTTCTTGCATTACATCCACCAAAACCTGCACACTATAAAGTGGCAGTGCATTGTACATGCTCGCTCTATAACCACCAACACTTCTGTGGCCATCTAAGCCATTAATTCCTGCTTGTTTGCACATTGTATCAAAAGTTGCGCTCAGACTTTCATCCGTTAAAACAAAAGTTGCATTCATGGTACTTCTGTCTTCTTTTGCAACAACTCCTTTAAAAAGCGAATTTCTATCAATTTCTGTATATAAAAGTGCTGCTTTTTTGTTATTTACTTCTTCAATAAAAGGAATTCCGCCTAAATCTTTTAACCATTGCATTGTTAACATAGAAACATAAACCGCAAAAACTGATGGCGTATTTGCCATACTATCTTTATCGATATGCACTTGGTAATCTAACATTGTAGGAATGTGTCTTTCTACTTTTCCTAAAATTTCTTCTTTAACTACGATTAAAGTAGTTCCTGCCGGACCCATATTTTTTTGAGCACCAGCATAAATTAAATCGAATTTTTCGAAATCTAACTGACGAGAAAAAATATCTGAACTCATATCACAAACCAAAGAAACATGCGTTTTAGGAAACGTTTTCATTTGTGTACCAACAATAGTGTTGTTACTTGTACAATGAAAATAGTCTACATCATCAGGAATTGTATATCCTTTAGGAATGTAGTTAAAACCCTTGTCTTTAGAAGAACCAACAACAAGTACTTCTCCAAAAGCCTTTGCTTCTTTAATAGCATTGTCTGCCCAAGTGCCTGTGTTTAAATAAGCTGCTTTTTTTTGCAGTAAATTATACGCAACCATTAAAAACTCTAAGCTTGCGCCACCTTGCAAAAACAATGCTTTGTATCCTTTATTTTCTAATCCTAAAAGTTCTAAAGCTAAAGATCTCGCTTTTTCCATTACATCTACAAAAGGCTTGCTTCTGTGGGATATTTCTAATAATGATAAATTATCACCATTAAAATTAAGTACTGCTTCGGATGCTTTTTTAAGAACATCTTCAGGTAAAATACAAGGGCCAGCACTAAAATTATGTTTTTTCATTTTTTTTCTTAATTTTATTATTCTCGTTAAAGAGGCATAATTGTACTCTTTATTAATCTTTGAATTTACTTGTTACCCAAAAAAGAACAACCAAAAATCAACAACCATTTTGTCAGATTGTTGACAAAAATTCAAGGGTATTAACACCGTCTGCATAATCTGTTAACTTTGGATTTTGTGTTTGTCCAAAAGCAACTTCATTTTCTATAAAACCCTTCGAAACAATGCACTGTATTTTTTCTCTGTCTTGATGTAATTTTATTTTTAAATCAATTTCATTGTCATAATACTCATAAAAAACAGTAGCAATAGGCGAGGAGTAACTTTCATCTTCTTTAATCATTAAAAAACCGTTTTCTAACAAATCAAATAAACTCATTAAATAAACGGCTTTGTTGTAATCGTAATTATTGGCGTATTTTGCATTGTTAATCATCTCTTTTTTAGCATACATTCCTGTAAAAAAAGCATCAAAATCAAATCCATTTGGCACAAATAATTTAGAAACACTTCTGCATCCCAAACCAAAATATTGAAAAACATCGTCGGATAAGTTTATGAAGTCCTCTTCTGTCTCTTTTCCTGTAATTACAGCCACAGAATTTCTGCTTTTTCGGATGATATTTGGCTTATTTTTAAAATAATACTCAAAATAACGAGCCGTATTATTGCTTCCCGTAGCGATAACTGCATCAAAATCTAACAGTTTTTCTTCTGTAAACGTTATTTTTCCTTTAAAACCCTCTTCAACATACTCTAAATATTTAGCTAAAAATGGCATTAAATGTTTATCGTTAGATGATTGCTTAACAACAACCGAATGACCAGAAATCAAAACCGATAAAAAATCATGAAAACCAACTAAAGGGATGTTTCCAGCCATTATAATAGCTACTTTTTTAGGTGATTTTATATTTAAATTAACGCTTTCTGTAAGTGATATTAAATCATTATTATTTAGTGATTTAGACCAACTTTTTACTGAAAATAAAATATTTTCTTTTGTAAACCAAGAATTCTTTTCTTGAGCTAATTTTATCTGATGTAAAAATCCATCAAAAAAGATTTCATTGTGTTCAATATCTTCTCTTTTAACTATATTATCTACAGAAAACTGACTTAAAAAGTCACCTAATTTTGCGAATGCAGTAATTCTCTTTTGAATAGTAATCATTTATTTTGGTTGTCTATGATTTTGGCTTTATTTTTGCAATTGCAAAGGTACAAAAACAGAAGAGAAAATTATGGCAATTATTATAACAGATGAATGTATAAATTGTGGGGCATGCGAACCAGAATGTCCAAACACAGCAATTTATGAAGGAGCAGATGATTGGAAATATTCTGATGGAACAAAATTAAAGGGTAAAGTGGTTTTACCAAACGGAAAAGCTGCAAATGCAGATGATGTTCAAGAACCAGTTTCTGATGAAATTTACTACATCGTTGCAGACAAGTGTACAGAATGTAAAGGTTTTCATGACGAGCCACAATGCGCTGCGGTTTGCCCTGTAGATTGCTGTATACCAGATGACGAACATGTAGAAACAGAAAAAGTGTTGTTAGAAAAACAACGTTTTATGCATGATTTATAAAAAAAACGAGCACTTTTAAAAAGTATAAGTAACACAAAAAATTCCGAGGAAAATCCGGAATTTTTTATTTTTAAAACATATATATTTGCAACGCAAAAATCAACTTTTGGTTCTTGCATTTTTTATCTAAAATATCTAAAGAAATAATGAAAGCCGGAATTGTAGGATTACCAAACGTAGGAAAATCGACCTTATTTAATTGTTTATCAAACGCAAAAGCGCAAAGTGCTAACTTTCCTTTTTGTACAATTGAACCTAATTTAGGCGTTGTAAATGTGCCAGACGCACGTTTAAAAAAATTAGAAGAATTGGTAAAGCCACAAAGAGTGCAAACAGCAACTGTAGAGATTGTTGATATTGCAGGTCTTGTTAAAGGAGCAAGTAAAGGGGAAGGTTTAGGAAATCAGTTTTTGGCAAATATCCGTGAAACGGATGCTCTTTTACACGTTTTACGTTGTTTTGATAACGATAATATTATTCATGTTGATAATTCTATTGATCCAATAAGAGATAAAGAAACGATTGATATTGAACTACAATTAAAAGATTTAGAAACTGTTGAAAAAAGATTAGAAAAAGTTAAAAGAACAGCAAAAACAGGTAATAAAGAAGCACAAGCTGAATTAGTTGTTTTATTAAAAGTTGAAGAAACTTTGTTAAAAGGAATTTCTGTAAGAACCATTGAATTTACAGAAAAAGAAATGGAAATTGTAAAAACAATGCAATTTATTACTGCAAAACCAGTATTGTATGTTTGTAATGTTGATGAAGCATCGGCAGTTTCTGGAAACAGTTATGTTGATAGAGTTAAAGAAGCTGTTAAGGATGAAAATGCAGAAGTAATTGTGTTAGCCGTTGGTACAGAAGCAGATATTACTGAATTAGAAGATTACGATGAAAGACAAATGTTCTTGGCAGATATTGGTTTAGAAGAAGCCGGTGTTGCAAGATTAGTGCGTTCTGCATATAAATTATTAAACTTACAAACGTACTTTACAGCAGGTGTAAAAGAAGTAAGAGCTTGGACGATTCCTATTGGAGCAACTGGTCCACAGGCTGCTGGAGTTATTCATACCGATTTTGAAAAAGGTTTTATTAGAGCAGAAACGATTGCTTACGAAGATTACGTTGCGTATGGTTCTGAAGCAAAAGTAAAAGAAGCAGGTAAAATGAGAGTAGAAGGTAAGGAGTATGTGGTGAAAGATGGTGATGTTATGCATTTTAGATTTAACGTTTAGATAAAGGTTAAATACCCAACTTGTTTACTTATAATTATTGTTAAAAAAATAACATTTGGCATGTTCATTGTAATTGCAGCTTAAAACTTCATTAATTATGAGAAAAATTTTACTTTTCACAGCATTTACTTTTTTATTAGTGGCTTGCAGTAGCATCAAAAACACTCAAGAAGCAATTAGTAATGGGAATTATGACACTGCAATTAAAATTGCAATGAACAATCTAAAAAGAAATAAAACCAAAAAAGGAAATCAACCTTATGTTTTTATGCTTCAAGAGGCCTTTGCAAAAGCTACAATTAAAGACCTAGACAGAATTAATTTCTTGAAAAAAGATCAAAATCCAGAAAACATAGAAACTGTTTTTGTTTTGTATGAAAGCTTGAAAAGGAGACAAGATCTTATTAAGCCAATTCTACCTTTACCTATTTTAAAAAAAATACAAATGCCGTTTTTCAAATCACTAATTATGATGATGAAATTATAGATACTAAAAATCAATTATCAAATTTTTTATACACCAAGGCAAAAAAGTTATTCAACGCTAACTCTAAATTTGAGTTTAGAGATGCTTATCAAGAGTTAGAATATCTAGAAAAAATAAATCCTAATTTTATAGATGTTCGTGATTTAATGAACATCGCACAGCAAAAAGGAGTAGATTTTGTTTTTGTTTCTATGAAAAATGAATCAGAAAAAGTAATTCCTAAAAGATTAGAAGAAGATCTATTAAATTTTGACACCTATGGTTTAGATGATTTATGGACCATTTATCACAGTAAAAAAGATGCTAAAATTAACTATGATTTTGGACTAGAATTAAATTTAAGAAGCATAGATGTTTCGCCAGAACAGGTTCGAGAAAAACAAATTATCAAAGAAAAACAAATCGTTAACGGATTTAAATATTTGTTAGATGATAAAGGAAACCAAGTAAAAGATTCTTTGGGCAACAAAATTAAAGTTGATAAGTTAGAAAATATTCGTTGCGAATTTTATCAGTTTACGCAATTTAAATCAGCTAAAGTTGCTTGTCAAGTTACATACACAGATTTTTTTAATGAAACAAACTGTGCAAGTTTTCCCTATAGAAAGTGAGTTTGTATTTGAGCATTTATATGCACGATACGATGGAGACAAAAGAGCTTTAGATCAATCTTTTTTAGATTTGTTAGTACTAAAAGCAATTGCGTTTCCAACCAATGAAAAGATGATTTATGACACTGGAAACGATATAAAACAAAGATTAAAATCGATTATTACTCGAAACAAATTTAGGAATTAAGAAATTTCTTCTAAATACATAACAAAAGTCGCTTAAAAATTAATTTTCAAGCGACTTTTTTTATATAATTTAAGTTTAAAACAAGAATTTAAATTTTAACAACAAAATTTAGTACGTAATTGTTATTGACTTAATAAATTTATACAGCAATTAAAACGTTTTAATTAACACTTTTCAGGTATTAATGCTTTGCTTTTAAATGGTTTCTAATTTTGGTGATTAAATTGTTTAATTAAATTTATGTATTTAGTTACGTGTTAGTTGCTATTTTTAATCAATTCGGACCTGTTGCGCATTCGCTAGAACAAAATATTACTGTTATGCAAATTAAGAATTAAGAAGGTTTAATTAATGTGTTTTTTTCTCTTAAATACAGCTAAAAAGTGTTTTGGTTTGCGAGGTAATTTTGAGTTTGTAGCATCTATAAATATTACTCTTGAGCGCCATTACTTTTTGCCGTTTCTATAAAATGTTCAGCAATTTCTTTTGTATCTGCTCCTAATCCTCTAGCCAAATGCAACGCAACACCCATTATTAAAACAGAAGCTTCATGCAGTTCTTGAAGTGTTTTTATTTCTCCAAACTTTTCTTGTGCTTTTAATTGTAGTAAATCATTGTGTTGATGTGCAAAATCAATAGGATAATCAATTACATTGATTATTTCAGGAATCATTAAGTAATCGATCCATTCGCTCCCAATTCTTTCTGATAAAATTTCAGGAAGTTCATTGCCCATTTCTCTCCATACTGAAAGTGTTTTTGTGTCTCCAGATTCAGCTAAACCTGAGTCTAGTAATAACTCAAAAGCAATATCAGCAATGTTTTGCATTATCAATAAATATTCATCTTGCGCCTTTTCAAACGGATCTGCGTCTTGTCCTTTAAGGTATTCTCCTACACTAAGTTTTGGTAATTCTAAAACTTCTGCGCAATCTGTTAAACAAGGAAATATAGATCCTTCATAAATATAATGCGCTTTGTTAAATTGAACTTTTCGTCCTAACGGATATAAGCGGCAGGCTAAAGGGCGACCTTGATGAACACTGCAACCAAAATCATCAATATATTGACTGCACGCTTTTTGTCCTTTTTTATCAGACTTTCCATCAAAAATTAATTGGATACCACCAAATTCGGTGTATAAATCTCGAAATTCTCTCGGAGTAATTTTCTTCTCTGCACTAAAACGCAACAATTCCCACGGATTTAACATTACAGCTTTTCCAAAACAGCAAGATCCAGATCTAGAGCAGGTAAGTGGTAATATACTTTCATTGCTAAGTGTAGTTATTTGCATTATTTTGAGTAGTTTTTGATCGATTGGTTAAATTATTGATGAATAGCAACGCCGCAAAACGCAGTGATAATTGATTGGTAAAGATATTATTTTATTTTGTCTTAAAGGTACATTGACACAATTTGAGATTGTATTAGATTTCTTCTTTCGGATGAATTAAATGAATGTTCTATAAAGGTTTTGATGTATTTCCGCGGTTGTTTATGAACCATTTTTTAAATAAGTGAATTAATAGTATTACTTTTGAAGTCTTAAAATTACACCATCTTTAATCGTTAGTTTATGTCATATCAAGAAGTTTTTATCCTTTTCTGGGAACAAGTAAAAGAAAGTGTTCAAGAAAAGCGCTTTGCAAAGTTAACCATGGCAAAAACTATTGGTAAACCAGATTTAAAAAATATCTTTGTAAGACCAATTTATTCGGATGACGGATTTAAGGTTTTACTAAAACTTCGTTACAGATCTAAAGAAACCGAAGATATAGAAGAGACATTAACCTTAGAAGCTGCATTCTCTGTATTGAAACCACATCTAAAAAAGTCTTTTTTGTCTGTTTTATTATTTACCACAACAAAAGATGTTACTTTTAAAATCAATAAAAAAGGAATGGGAAGTATAACCGAATCTTCGCCAACATTTTTTGAAGTTACACAGGCTGAAAAGGATTAAAGTATTTTTAATTTACCTAGTTGCAAAAAAAAAATAGTTCTACAATAGTTGCTTGTTTTCTTTTAGAGAATTTGCACATCATTTTGTGCTATAAATTTAGGATAATTTTTTAATATTTTGAATAAAATATTTTTTGTGGGTAATCTTATTTTTATGAAAAACTTACTTAAAATAAGGCTTGATTAGTAGGCAATTAGTAGCTTTTTCTGAACTCTTTCTGGACTGAAAAAGTGATTAAATTCATAAAATTTTCGTGAACTCCCAAATTAGTATCAAGATTTAACTGATGTATTAATTTTAAAATTAAATCGGGTTTAAATTGTAAATCGGGAACCGAGACATATTTTTCAAAAAGACCTCCAATGCTTTTATAATACAATTGTTCAAAAGCATTTAGTTTCTCTGGTTTTTCTGTTACATACTTATACGAATCAATATCAAAAGATTCTAAAACAGCACCAACATATTCTCTATGCAATATTTGTTTAGGATTTATAATATTAAGTTCTTTTATAGTAGGGTTTAAAAAAGCATATAAAATTGCTTTTGATACAAAATCTACCGGAACAATATTTAAACCACTTTCTTTATCTATCCAAATTCTAAAGTTTTCTTTCGATTTATTTGCATATTTATCTAAAAAGATAGCCCAAGAATAAAATACATCAAATTTTGGAGTTTCATATAAAGGCATATCTATGAGTCGGCCACAAATAATACTTGGTCTTAAAATTTGAGAGTCTATGCCTTTTAATTTACAAGTTTGCTTAACATATAATTCACTCTCGTATTTAGATTGCTCATATGGATTTCTAAAACGAGTAACTTTGTAGTTTTCAATAATATCATCTACTTTATAGTTTTGAATACCAAAAGAATACGCTGTGCTGATGAAAATGAAGCGGGTAACAGCTACTGGTAATTCATTTAAGAGTTGCTTTGTTACTAAATAATTTTGTGTGTGTACTTTGTCTTTAGAGTCGTTTGTATTTAATAAACTGGTAGAGCCAGCACAGTGGATAACTGTGTCGAAATTATACTTTTTTAATGTACTTTTATTGATAGCCGATAAATCACTAGAAATTACTGTTATTTTTTTTAAACAAGCATCTAGGGTAAATTTATTTAAAAATTCTGGTCGCGATGCATCCTGTAAAATAGCTTCTAAACGTCTTAACTTAGCATTATAATAAATATGTTAACTTAAACAATATAAATTAGAAAGCACAAAAGAGGGGATTAAGGTTATTTTATACGCAGAGACTATAGATCTCGTCAACATTGAAAATCACCTCTCTTTTCTACACAGATTTCGTACAGTTCTATGAGGCATTTAGACCTCGATTTTAAGTCGTTGAAACTCGCGTAGATTGTCCTTTCAAAAAACATTTTCTTATGAATAAAGATATAAAATATTTTGGAATTGACATCAGTCATTTAGTATTTGATGTAACAGATTCAGATGGTAATTACTATCAGTTTAAAAACAGTTTAATTGGATTTAAAAAATTCATTAAACTCTTAAATTTTAATAGCCATTGTGTGATGGAAGCTACTGGTTATTATCATTATCAATTAGCGTATTATTTACAGGAAAATAGTATTGCTTTATCTGTAGAAAACCCTTTAGCAGTAAAACGTTTTATCCAGATGAAACTCTCTAAAATAAAGACAGATAAAAGTGATTCTAAACTAATTTGTGCTTATGCCAAGCAAGTAGATTTAAAGCTTTGGCAGGGGCAGTCAAAACATCAATTAGAGTGTCTTCAAATGACCAGATTGCTATCTGTATATACAAAACAGAGCACGATGTTAAAAAATAAATTACATGGAGAAGCTGTTTTGGGGAACCCAAGTAAATTAGTTGTTACTTCCTTAAAGAAAAGTTTACGCCAAGTTCAAAAAGAGATTAAAACGATAGAGGATAAATTGTTGGTTTTAGTAAAAGAAGTACATCAAAAAGTTTTATCGGACTTAAAAAGTATTCCAGGAATTGGACCAAAAACGTCTCTAATGTTAGTCGTTTTAACGGACGGATTTGAACGTTTTAAAAGTGGAAGTGAGTTGTGTAGTTATGCAGGATTAACACCTATAATTAGGCAAAGCGGCAGTAGTATTAATGGACGCCCCAGAATTAGTAAAATAGGAAATCAAAAGCTAAGAAATTTACTGTTTATGTGCAGCTTTAATGCTTGTAAATACAACAAAGCTTGCAAGGCAATTTATGATCGAATAGTAGCTAAAGGAAAGAGTAAAAAATTAGCTTTAATTGCCGTTTGTAATAAGCTTTTAAAACAGGCATTTGCAATCGCCAAATCCGGGTTAATATATGACGATACTTTCAGAAGTGTGTTGGTGAAAAATTAAGTGAATTTTACTTGTTTTTTACCACAGTACTTTGTTGTGCAGATTTTTCAGTATCTCTAATAATAACAAAAAGATGATTTACTGTTTTTTCAATGATGGCTTTATGTAACCATTCAAAAATAATATGACTCCCAACAATTCCAGTTCCTCCAGTTAACAAACAATTCATACTTCTATTTTATATTTATTTCAGTTGGTAAACATACCTTTTTAAAATTAAAAAACGGCAATCTCAAAACTTCTAGATCTGCCGTTTATTATACTATTTATTAATTTTTAAAGTGGTTACGTAAAAGAAAAAAGTACGTTAAAAACACTTTCGATGATTTATAAAGCTTCTCTTTTTATAGTTTTTTTTCCTTCAATAGTAATTTTAGAACCTTCAATAAGCATAATAGAAGTTGGTTTTATAGTGTTTAAAAATTTAAAATCCTTACCATAAACCAGTTCGAAATCTACAATTATTTCAGAACTCTCTACTATATATTGTTCCCATCTTGGGTGTGTAACTTGATATTCGTTGGTAACTGCATCATTAACTTTTGCATATCCCCAATAATGTTCGGTAATAAATTCGGTTTCACTATTTTTTTCAATTTTTATAGGTTCTAGCGCTGCAGTAACTTTAAAAGATTGCCAAACCTTGTTCTTTCTCCAATGATAAGAAACACTTCTATTTATAGTATTTTCTTCCCATGTATATTTCATGGGCATTGTTTCATAATGTTCTTTGTATATGGTGTTCGCTACAAAGGTTAGCAGGGGTTTAGATACTATTTCTTTGATAAAAACAGCACCACGTTTCCAAGTATCATTTTCAAATCTTTTAACATAAAATCGAAGGTTAACTTCTTCTACTTTACCATGAAACGGAATTCTAATACCTTTTATTTTTGTGTCTAAAAAAAGAAAACCGATTAAACTAACAAAGCATTTGCCTTCATATAAATCAAGTTCTGTTCCTGGCGGAACGTATGCTGCTAAAAAACTTGGATTAACTTCATAATTTGCAAAAGCCAACTTTCTCCATTCTGCCTTTAAAAAGCTCATTTTTTATCGTTTTTAATCAGGTCGATTAAGACCTTTTATTCTGAAAACAAAATTAAGGCTTTTAAACGGAGAAACCTCATTTCCAAGGATTCGAAAATGAGGTTTTATATTAATTTAATGCTAAAGTTTTATCCTTTATAAAAAGGTAATTTTATAACCGTTGCAGGAATTGCATTTTTACGAACTTGAATATAAATCTGTGTTCCTAATTTTGAAAACAACGTTGGTACATAACCCATTCCGATTCCTTTTTGCAAACAAGGACTCATCGTTCCTGATGTTACGTTTCCAATAACGTTTCCGTTTCCATCAACGATATCATATCCATGTCTTGGAATTCCTCTTTCATCCAATTCAAAAGCAACTAATTTACGAGATGGTTTTTGCTCTTTTTGTTTTGCCAAAGCTTCATTATTTACAAATTCTTTGGTAAATTTTGTAATCCAACCTAAGCCAGCTTCAATTGGCGATGTAGTATCGTCAATATCATTTCCATATAAACAATATCCCATCTCTAAACGCAAGGTATCTCTTGCAGCTAATCCAATTGGTTTGATGCCAAAATCAGCACCAGCTTCAAAAACTTTATTCCAGATGTGTATAACATCAGCATTTTTACAATAAATTTCAAATCCACCAGAACCCGTATAACCTGTCGCAGAAATAATTACATCCTCAATGCCTGCAAAATCACCTACTTTAAATTTGTAAAAAGAAATAGCGGCTAAATCTATTGAAGACAATGGCTGCATTGCTTCTACCGCTTTTGGACCTTGAATTGCCAACAACGAATACTCGTTAGATATATCTTTTAAATCAGCTTTAAATTCTTCATTATATTTAGAAATCCAGTTCCAGTCTTTTTCAATATTCCCTGCATTTACAACTAATAAATATTGATTTTCTTTAATTTTATAACAAATTAAATCATCTACAATTCCGTTTTCTTCATTTGGGAAACAACTGTATTGGGCATCACCAATTTCTAGTTTAGAAGCATCGTTAGAAGTTACTTTTTGAATAAGTGCCAAAGCATTTTGGCCTTCTACCAAAAATTCTCCCATGTGACTTACATCAAAAACACCTAAAGACTCTCTAACCGTAAAATGCTCTGCCGTTACGCCTTCGTATTGTACTGGCATATTAAAACCTGCAAAAGAGACCATTTTTGCTCCTAATTTTTCATGAATTGAATGCAATGCAATGTTTTTCATTTATAATTTTCTTTAAATTTTAGCTAAAATATTGAAAAATCAGCAATAAATGACCACTAATATTTTGTTAATATTTTTTATTCAAAAATAAATAATGCTACATTTGAATAAACTACCAATAAACCTATGTTATGAAGAAAATTAAATTTTTATTAATTGTTATTACAGCATTTTCCGTAAACGTATTTTCGCAAACACCAACAGATTATTTATCGAAAGAATTTCATAAAGAAAGGCGCGAAATTATACGAGCTAAAATGCCAACAAACGCTGTAACTGTAGTATTTGCAAATCCGGTTAGAAATAGAGCAAATGATGTAGATTATATTTTTCATCAAGATCCAAATTTTTATTATTTAACAGGTTATAGAGAACCAAATGCTGTTTTAGTACTGTTTTCTGAAAATCAAACAAATGAAAAAGGGGATTCTTATAATGAAATTTTATATGTTCAAAAGCGTGATAAAAGAGCAGAACAATGGAACGGAAAAAGATTAGGAATCGAAGGAGCTACAGCCGAATTAGGTTTTAAAACAGCAATGAATGCCGAAGAGTTTTTAAAATCTAATATTAACTTTAAAGCTTTTGATAAAGTTTTTATCGAAAAATTTAATGATGATTATAGAAATTTAGGCAACGCAGCAGATGTTTTTGATTTAGTAAAAGGTTTTAAAATAAATGCGGGTTATGATCCAAGTGTTTATTTATCTGGAGTAAAAGAATATGTGTACAATAATATTGCAAATGCAGCCATTGAAAGTAGCGCAAATGTGATTCAAACGATCATTAGAATTGAAGCCGATTATGAAGAAATTAAACAAGATAAATTAATTAAAGAATACAAGTCTGCCAATACAGACGATTTAAAAAAGGAAATTAAACAAAAAATAACCTTGGCTCTAAAACCAAAAACGAACATTGATATCACTTTTTTATCAGCTAATTTAGCGACAATGCGTGAAGTTAAAACTGCCGAAGAACTAAAGCTTTTAACCAAAGCAGTTCGTATTTCTGCGGTGGGTCAAATTGAGGTGATGAAAGCAATGAAGCCTCATGTGTCTGAATCTGAACTACAAGGAATTCATGAATTTGTATACAAAAAATATGGTGCTGAGTATGAAGGATATCCTTCAATTGTTGGTGCAGGAAACAATGGTTGTATTTTACATTATATAGAAAATAACAAAACAAAGGTTGGCAACGAGTTGATTTTGATGGATTTAGGTGCCGAGTATAGAGGTTACACGGCAGATGTAACTCGCACAATTCCTGCAAATGGAAAATTCACAACAGCTCAAAAAGAGATTTACGATTTAGTTTATGAAGCCCAAGTAGCCGGAATTGCTTTGTACACTATCGGTGCAAGTATGCAAGCTCCAAACCAAGCTGCAATAAAAATTATTAACGAAGGTTTGTTTAAATTGGGGATTATTAAATCTGCGGATGAAAAACACCCTTATTTTCCTCATGGAACATCACATCATATTGGTTTAGATGTGCATGATCCAGGAAATTACGGAAATTTTGAAGAAAATATGGTAGTAACGATGGAACCTGGAATTTACATTCCTGATGGAAGTGATTGCGATAAAAAATATTGGGGAATAGGAATTAGAATTGAAGATGATATTTTAGTAACTAAATCAGGACCGGTAAATTTATCTGGTGAAGCTCCAAGAACTACAATAGAAATAGAAAAAATGATGGCAAAAAAATCTGTTTTAGAAGATTTTGTTTTGCCAAACTTAGATAAATAATGAGCACAGAACAACCAAATAATCCGCTTCACGGAATAAAATTAGCAACTATGTTAGAAGAGTTATATCTAGAATATGGTTGGGAAGAATTAGGAAATATTATAAATATTAATGCATTTAAAAATAATCCTACATATAAATCGAGCTTAAAATTTTTAAGAACGACACCTTGGGCTAGAGAAAAAGTAGAAAATTTATATTTAAAAACGATGATTAAATAGTTTTTAAAACTATTTAATCCGCTTTAAAATGCGAAGGATATTTAATTCTTGATGCAAAACAATACTCTAAAGTTTATTGTTTGCATTAAGAATTTTTTGTTGCTGTTTAATGGTAAGGGTACTTCCGTCATGACTCCAACCAGGAGCGCCAAATGCATACATAAACTTATCTTGCCACTTAGTTGATTTCTTCATATCACTCCAAATATCTTTATATTCATGAGTTAATATGGTAATTGGATTGTAAGAATTTGGTGGATGACTTACACCATATTTTATTTCTATTTCTTCATCAAGTTCTTTCCATGTTCCAAATATTTTATCAAATATATTTAAAAAACCTCCATGATTTTTATCCATATATTCGAAATTTTGAGCGTGATGCACTTGATGCATTGTATGTGTGTTAAATACTTTTTCTATAATCCCTAATTTAGGAACATATACAGAGTGCAATTGAAATTGCCATAAAGCTTCAATTCCTAAACAAACCACTAACATTTCTGGTGGAAAACCAATTGCTACAATCCACATATAAAAAAAAGGTTTGTATAAAATAGTAAACCATCCGTTTCTAACTGCAGTACCTAAATTAAAATTATCCGAAGAGTGGTGTACAATATGAGCAGCCCAAAGAAAACGCACATTATGGTTCTGTCTATGAAACCAATAGTAACTAAAATCATCTAATAATTGACACAAAATCCAAACATACCATGCGTATCCAAAAGATTCATATCCCATAATATTCATACGAACTCCGTCTATAATTGGGTTAAATAAGTCATACACAAAACTAAAAAGTACAATAGCAGCAATCGTTTTTGTTAAAGGAGCTAAGATTGCAGAACCAACACCCATTGTAAGACTTGCGGCTAAATCTTTCCATTTATAAAGACTTTTCTTTTCTTCTTTTTTCTGATGTCTGCTGTAGGTTAATTCAACTAAAATAAGTCCTAAAAAACAAGGAACTCCATATACAAGCGGATTTGTAAAATTCATTTAATGTGAAGGTTTTTTAAAATATTGACTTAATAATTGATAGAAAGTTTAATATATTTAATTCTTTAAAGATAAAAAATAAATTAACCATTAAGAATTTTAATGACGGATTCTTTTGTTAATGGTTTTCCGTTTGCTATTTTTTTGAGATTTTCAAATGTAAAACGAAAATCACATCCGGTTTTATAATCGGAGCAGCCATATGCGGTTGATCCTCTTAAAATAGTTCCTTTTTTACATTTAGGACAACTAATTTTTTCTGGTTGAAGAACAGATTTCTTAGTTTCACTTGTAATTATTTTTTGTTTTGGCTCTAATTTTAAATTAAAATCATCATCAAAACGAATTAATCCTTCTATAGAACCAGCATCCGATTTAAAACCTTTTAAATTGGTTGTGCAACCTTTATCAATCAAACGTATTAACTGATTTTCAGAAACTTTTTTTCCGTAAATTTCAAACGGAATTTTAAAATTACAACCAACTTTATACTCAGAACAACCAAAAGCAGAAGAACCTTTTAATAATGTTCCTTTTTTACACTTAGGACAGGTGTTATTAACAACTTCTTTTGATTTTGTTTTTTTGGTTTGAGTTTTTGCATTAACAGATTGCGTCGTTTTACTCGTAATGATAGTAGTATTTGAAGAAATTCTCTTTGTAGAAGTGTTTGAACGCACTTCGTAGACTAGTTCATCAACCATCTTTTTCATGTTGTTGATAAAAGTTCCTGCGCTGAATTCTCCTCGTTCAATTTCTTTTAAACGTTTTTCCCAACGTCCAGTAAGTTCAGCAGATTTTAACAATTCGTTATCAATAATATTAATCAAGTCAATGCCCGTTTGGGTAGGAATTACTAACTTTTTTTGTCTTTCAATATATTTTCTTCGGAATAAAGTTTCAATAATACTTGCTCTTGTAGAAGGTCTTCCAATTCCGTTTTCTTTCATCAACTCGCGCATTTCGTCGTCATCCACTTGCTTTCCAGCAGTTTCCATGGCACGTAATAAACTAGCTTCTGTAAAATTTCTAGGTGGTTTTGTTTCTTTTTGTAAAAACGAAGGTTCGTGTGTGCCTTTTTCTCCTTTTACAAAGGATGGTAAACTATTTTTTTCTTCATTGTAACTTTGAGCTTGCCTAAGAGCTTCCGTTTCAAAAGCAACACGCCAACCTTTTGTAATGATTTCTTTTCCTGTTGTTTTAAAAGGAACTTCTGCAGCTTTACCAATAACAGCGGTGTTAGAAACATCAGAATCTGGGTAAAAAGCACCAATAAATCTTCTAGTTATGATATCATATACTTGCTGCTGATTGTATTGTAAGTGTGCTTGAATTCCAGTCGGAATTATTGCATGGTGATCAGTTACTTTTTTATCATCAAAAACACGACTTGTTTTCTTTATTTTCTTTCCTAAAAGCGACTGTGTTAATTCGCTGTAGTTTGTTAATTTTGATAAAATTCCTGCAATTTTTGGATAGACATCATTTGGTAAAAAAGTAGTGTCAACTCTTGGATACGTTACTACTTTCATCTCATATAATTTCTGTACAATTTTCAAAGTATCATCCGCAGAAAAAGAAAATTTATTATTACAATATACCTGTAATCCTGTTAAATCAAAAAGTTTTGGAGCATAATCCTTTCCTTTCTTTTTGATGACAGAAACGATTTCGAAATCAGATTCTTTTACTTTATCAGCTAAAACTTGACCATCCTCTTCTTTTAAAAACCGTCCTTCTTCGTAATTAAAAAGTGTATTTCTATAGGTTGTCTGCAATTCCCAGTAGGGTTCTGGCTTAAAATTCTGAATTTCTACAAACCTATTTACCAACATGGCAAGGGTAGGAGTTTGCACTCTACCAACCGATAACACTTGTTTGTAACCGCCAAATTTTATAGTATATAAACGCGTTGCGTTTAAGCCTAAAAGCCAATCGCCAATTGCTCTAGAATATCCGGCATAATATAAGTTATCGTATTTTTCTGAAGGTTTTAAATTATTAAATCCTTCTTTGATGGCTTCTTCTGTAAGTGATGAAATCCATAAACGTTGCACTTCTCCTTTATAATTGCATTGGTTAATTACCCAACGCTGAATGAGTTCTCCTTCTGTACCGGCATCCCCGCAATTAATAACTACAGTTGCTTTTTCGAATAAAGATTTTACAATATTAAACTGTTTTTTAATTCCAGAATCGCCTGTAACTTTTGTGTCAAAACGGTCTGGCAACATTGGTAAGTTGTTTAAATCCCAACTTTTCCAATGCGGTTTATAGTCTTTAGGTTCTAAAAGTGTGCACAAATGACCAAAAGTATAGGTTACAGCATAACCGTTTCCTTCATAGAAACCATCACGTTTTGTGTTGGCTCCCAGAATACTAGCAATTTCTCTTGCTACACTTGGTTTTTCTGCAATACAGACTTTCATTGGTTATTTTTGGGATGTCGAAAGTAAGGAAATAATTGAGAAGTTTTATAAATCCTTATGTAAGTTATTCGGATTTTGTCTAGTATCGAAAATGGTAACAATTATAATTCTATTAGAATTACATCCGTAAAATAATGTAGTTTGTTTTGTGATTACACATCTATATAATCCTTTTTTCTTATTTGACTTCGGAAAACTTTCAGGATGCAATTTAATGGTATCAGTACTAATATCTAATTTTCTTACAATATCTAATTTTACATTTAAATTCTAATTAGTAGCTAAATAATAAAAAGTTTATTAAGTTTCTATTCTGCTGTCTTAGAAATTTTTATTTCTCTCATTATTTTCTGTGAGAAGCCATAAAAGTTTCATAATCTATAGTTTCTTCATTTAGAATTTCTAAATCTGATTTATTGATTTCCTCTTGTTGATAAGGTGTTAAATCATTCCAAAAATCTTTTTTTTCTTTTCTTAAAAAATTTAGAACCTTTTCAATTAGTTCAGGAGCTTCAATATCTAAAATTTCTTTAACTAACTTAATTTTTGTTGTTTGAATATAAATTTTATTTTTATAAAGATAAGAAAATTATTATTTTACTTCACCAAAGCCAATTGAATCCGCTTTCTCAAAACATCAACTTCTAACACTTTTACAATAATTTGTTGTTGTAAATTAACAATTGCACTTACATCTTTTACAAAAGTATCTGATAGATTAGAAACGTGAATTAAACCACTTTCTTTGATTCCGATATCAACAAAACAGCCAAAATTCGTGATGTTATTTACAATTCCGGGTAAAAGTTGTCCTATTCTTAAATCGGCAATTGTTTTTATAGTTGCATCAAAAGAAAACATTTTTGCTTTTGCTCTTGGATCTACACCTGGTTTTTCTAACTCATTAATAATGTCTTCTAAAGTTGGCAAACCAACGGTTGTAGAAATATAGTTTTTTAACGGAATTCTATTCAGCAATTCTTTATTCCCAATAAAATCAGCTACATTTTTTTTAGTGTCTTTTGCAATTTCGCCAACCAAAGCATAATTTTCTGGATGAACAGCAGAATCATCTAGCGGATTTTTACCATTTTTAATTCGTAAAAAACCAGCAGCTTGCTCAAAAGCTTTTGCGCCTAAACCTGGTACTTTTTTTATAGCAGTTCTTGAAGTAAAAGAACCATTTTCATTTCTATAAATTATGATGTTTTGCGCAATTTTTGGCCCAATTCCGGACACATAACTTAGCAAAGATTCGCTTGCCGTGTTGATGTTAATTCCGATAGTATTTACACAACTTTCAACAACTGTATCCAACGATTTTTTTAATTTTGTTTGATCCACATCATGCTGATATTGACCAACTCCAATCGATTTTGCATCAATCTTAACCAACTCAGCCAAAGGGTCTTGCAACCTTCTGCCAATAGAAATTGACCCACGCACGGTAACATCAAACGTTGGAAACTCGTCTCTCGCAATTTTTGAAGCAGAGTAAATTGATGCGCCAGCTTCGCTTACCACAAAAACATCTACTTGATTTTTAAACTGAATTTTTTTAACAAATTGCTCCGTTTCTCTAGAAGCCGTTCCATTGCCAATTGCAATTGCCTCAATTTTGTGAGCATCCACTAAAAAACTAATTTTTTTGATTGCTTCAATTAAATTATTTTGAGGCGCATGCGGGTAAATGGTCTCGTTATGTTCTAAATCTCCTTGCGCACTTAAACATACAATTTTACAACCAGATCTAAATCCAGGATCTATTGCTAAAATCCTTTTTTCACCTAAAGGAGCTCCTAAAAGTAATTGTTTCAGGTTTTTAGAGAAAACGGTAATTGCATCTTCATCGGCTTTTTCTTTTGCAATTGATAACGCTTCATTTGATAAAGAAGGAAATAAAAGTCGTTTAAAAGCATCCTGAATTGCTAATTGAATTTCTGATGCGCACTCATTTTGAATTCTGATAATTTTATCTTCCATTTTTTGAATGGCTTTCTCTGAATCGATTTCTATTTTAACCCGAATAAAACCTTCTTTTTCGGCTCTTAAAATGGCTAAAAAACGATGTGAAGGAATATTTTTTAAAGATTCATTCCAATCAAAATAATCTTTAAATTTTTGTGCCTTTTCATCGTTAGTCATCGTTTTTATTACTTTGGATGAAATTGTTGCAAAACGTTCTATTTGTTGTCTAATATTATTTCTAATATCAGTGCGTTCGTTTATCCATTCTGCAATTATAAAACGAGCACCTTCTAAAACAGTTTCAATAGTTTCAACTTCTTTAGAAATGTATTTTGAGGCTGTAGCTTCTATATTTTGTACTCGCTGACTCATCATCATTTTTGCCAAAGGCTCTAAACCTTGTAAACGGGCAGTTTCTGCTTTGGTTTTACGCTTTTTCTTAAAAGGTAAATACAAATCTTCTAAAGCGATCAAAGCTTGAGAATTGTTTACTTTTTGCTCTAATTCTACCGTTAAAACGTCTTGTTCTTCTAGTGCTTTTAAAATGGCTTTTTTACGTTTATCTAATGCTTCAAAAATGGCTTTATATTTAAGAATATCACCAATTTCAACTTCATCTAAATTACCTGTCATTTCTTTTCTATATCTTGATATAAAAGGAATTGTACAGGCTTCGTTTAACAATGAAATTGTGTTTTCTACAGATTTTGATGAAAGTCTTGTTTGCTGAACTATATAAGAAAGTAACTGTTAAGTTTCACAAGGTTGTTGTTTAATTCCTTGTGTTATTTTTGTAAATTTATTAATTTATTTTCAAAATCGATTGGTTTTTCTTTAAAAATTTCAGGTTCTAATTCATACCATTTATAAA
>Ga0209702_10002814_pt1 | contig 29150 bp, 25 predicted proteins | sample FRY01_FD_187210 | JGI IMG/M metagenome (GOLD analysis project Ga0209702, IMG submission 187210) | Freshwater microbial communities from Lake Fryxell liftoff mats and glacier meltwater in Antarctica - FRY-01 (SPAdes) (version 2) | ecosystem: Environmental > Aquatic > Freshwater > Ice > Glacier... | reverse complement strand
CGCAATGAGAATAATTTTCAATATTAATTAAATATGAATTATTATGACAAAAAAATCCCAAGATGTCTCTTGGGATTTCTAGCTATATTTTAATAGGTAATTTCTTCGACCGCCTAGAACCTCATCCAGATAATTTATAGTTAAAACCCATTATCTAAAATCCATCGGGACGACCTGTTACCATTTATCTAAGTAAATTGACATGGCCGACAACCATTTTTCGTTCGTCATTTTTGTTTGTTTTGAACTCAATTTTCCATGTGTACGTTCCATCTTGACACATCTCATGCTCTCGATTTGAACCATAACTACCATCCCAACCAATTTCAGTATTATGAGATTCAAATATTACTTCTCCCCAACGATTGAAAATTAATAAAGTGTAATCTAAGGGATCAAATCCAGATGTAAACACTGGCTGGAAAACAGGATTGTAATCATCGTTATCTGGAGTGAAGGTATTCGGGATATAGAATATTAATTCTTCATTAATGACAATTGTAGAGTACGCTGTATCAGCGCATCCTAAAGGAGAATAAGCTACAAGCATAACTAGGTAAGTCCCTGGTTCAACACTTGGGTATATGTTAGTAGGGTTAGTTACATTTGAAGAAGGTGATCCATCGCCGAAACTCCACATATAAGATGTTGCTCCAGTTGATGTATTTGTAAATAACACTTCCGTATTTAACGTTGATAAAACATTAGATGATGGAGAAAAAGACGCTATAGGCAATGCTTCAACACAAATTAAATTGGTTGAAGTCATGGTGCCAACACAACCATTACTAGAGGTTGTTGTTAAAGTAACATCATAACATCCTCCCTGAGTAAAAGTCACTGGCACCGTGCCACATCCTGTTAAAACAGTCCCATTACTAATCGACCATACACAGTCCGCAGAGTTCGCAGTTGTATTCGTTAAATTAACCGTCAAAGGTGCACAACCAATTGTAACATCTGGCGTAAATGACACCACAGGTATTGGATTTACAATGACATCTACTTGATCGGTATTGATGCAACCAGCAGCACTTGTTCCTGTTACAGTATAGGTTGTTGTTCCGACTGCTGGAACAAACGCAATACCATTTGAAACAACTGGATTCCAAGTATAAGTGCTTGCTCCAGAACCTGTTAATGTCACAGTAGAACCATCACAAACGGTTACATCATTACCAGCAAAAACAATAGGTAAAGGATTAACCGTTACAACAACTTGATCAGTACTTGTACAGCCTAAACTTGTTCCTGTAACAGTGTATGTCAATGTGCCGACTGCTGGTGTAAATGCCACACCGTTCACAACACTATTGTTCCAAGAATAAGTATTTGCACCTGATCCACTTAACGTCACACTAGTTCCAATACAAACCGTTTGATCTAAGCCAGCATTAACAACTGGAATAGGATTTACTGTAACAAGTACGTCATCTGTATTAACACAACCATTCACATCAGTTCCAGAAACAGTATATGTTAAAGTTGCAGCAGGTGTAAATGCTAGATTATTTGTAATTGACCCACTCCAAGTATAAGTCGACGCACCTGATCCATTTAAAGTCACACTAGTACCTGCACAAATTGTAACGTCATTTGCGACAACTACCGGCAATGGATTTATCGTTAACACAAAAGTTGCGGGACAAGCTGGTCCAGGGACTGCAGGTGTTGTGTAAGTTACTGTATATGTATTTGGAGTTGAAACAGCAAGGTTGATAACTCCAGTCGTAGAATTTATCGACAAACCAGGTGTAGAAGTATACGTTCCACCACTTGTTCCAGTTATTGTAGGATTCGTTGTTCCAACAGGACAATAAGTAGTCTGTGGATAAGATAACGTTGGCCCACCTGTAAATGTACCTGAGATTGTTTTAGGACAGCCATTCGCATCCGTTACTTGGAATGAATAAGCTTGCCCCGGAGTTAATCCAGTAATTGCAATTGTCCCACCATTGTTAGCAGTGGTATTTACAAAACTAGCATTTGCAGGTGTCAAGGCACTTCCTGTGAATTGTGAACCATTTAAAGCTGGTAAACCTCCAGAAATAGTAGCGGTAACATTCGTGCACGTTTGAGCTTGTGTAAAAGTGATATTTGTTAAATACTGAACCGCAATTGGAGCTCCCATTTCGTAGCAGTCAATAGATGTATTTACATAAGAATATAAACCTTGTGTTAAGTTGTACATCGTTATTGGAACGAAATAAACAGTGTTGTTAGTGAAAACTCCTGGATAATTGGTCATCCAATACTGGTCATTAATATCATACATATTAAAATCTGAGTACATTCCTAGTAAACATGGGTCATTACCAATCCAATTATTCGGAGGTACATTACTTGGCGTAAGAGCAATTGTAGGTGGACAAGAATATACTAACCAAGTAATACCTGGCTCGTAACCACCTGCGTTTGGTGGTGCATTTGCTGGGGCAGCTGGCGTATAATTCCCATCTGCATTAACATTTATTTCATCTCCGAAACAAAGAACATAATTTGCGATACCAGGTCCAGTTGTTGTCGCTGAAAATGTGCCAATATCTGCTGCACAACCGCATGAAGCTGGTGAAGTAGAGCTTAAAGTTAAGGTACAAGCAGGAGCATTGGAGAAGGCAACAGTAACCGTCAATGCTGAACCGTTTGAATTCATACCAGCGATACTGAAGTTGTAAACTTGATTATTTACAAATGGCGGGTTAAAAGTCTGTGTAAGACTTCCTCCTGAATTGGTAACTGTTACTACAACTGTACCTGTTGAAGGGCTATTTTGATAGGTAAAATTCCCAGTCACTGTAAAGGTGTTATTTGCTAAACAAGCTCCAATAGTTGCATTTAAACTGGCCATGTTACATGGTGGGGTGCAGTTAACTGGAGCTGTATAATTTTGTGAAATGGTGCATGCAGGTGCAGCTGAAAAAACGGCTGATATTGAACATGGAGCTCCATTAGAAGTTAATCCAGTAAAATTATATGCAGCTGGCGACGCAAATGGTGCATTGAAGGTTTGTGTTCCACCACAAGAACCAGTTATTGTCAAGGTTCCAGATGTAGGCGCATTTGTAAATGAAATGTTCCCTGAAACAGTGTATAAGTTTGTTGCTGGATTACATGCGCCAACATTCGTTGTAATCCCTGTCATATTGCAAGGTAAACATGCTGCAGGTGCAGTAAAATTGGCTGTTCGGGTACATGTGGCATCTGCCGAGAAGGTGGCCGTGACGACACAAGCTGCACCATTCGAATTTAATCCTGTTAAGTTATAATTGGCAGTTGTTGTAAAAGGTGCGTTAAATGTTTGTGAACCTCCACAAGAACTAGTTACTGTCAGAGTACCTGTAGTTGGAGGTGAAACAAAAGTTACTGTTCCTGAAACACTGTATTGGTTATTTCCAGGGTTACATGCACTTGGAGTTGCCGTTAAATTAGTCATGTCACAGGGGGTGACAAGGCCACAATCTGCGATACCAGAACCACCTGTTTGGTTAAATGTTATAAAACCAGCACCTCCATTGTAATTAGTTATAATTATTATATAGAACTGATTTATTACGGCATTTGCTATACTCACAGTTTCAACAGGTGCAGTAGAGTAACTGCAACCAATTGGTGCTGCAGATCCATTCGTTACGGATGTGCAACCAGTAGACACTGATGAGAAAGGCCCCCAAAGAGCATAATCAACATCTAAATTCCCTGGTCCACCTTGGGTGGTAGATTGTGTAATCGTAAATGTCATTGGTCCAGCAACATCAATTTGCATGTAAAACCAAACAGGATTCGGCTCCGAACCTAAGCATCCATAATTCGGTCCAGATGGAGCCGACGTGTTTGTAGAATTCGGAAAAGAGTATGTATTCTGCGTACAGAAAGGATCCGCATCTGTACATGGAACTGTTGGACCGCCACCACCACCGCCTGCCAGGACTTTGGTGAATGTTGTTGTCAGCAATAAAAGAAGTAAAATTAGCTTTTTCATAGTCAGTGAAGAATAATGGTATAATGGTATAATGGTATAATGGTATAATGGTATAATGGTATAATAGTAATAGTTAATTTTTAGGTTTAATTTCAATAATGAAATCTTTCCCATCAACTCGGTAGTAATAGTACGCGGTATCGAAATATTTAAATTGATAAATCAAAGGGTTAAAATTGTTTGGTTCAAATGATAAAAGTGAATAATCAAGATCCGGATTACATTTGTTTTTCTTTCCTACTGTTGAAAGAAGTGGACATTCAGGATATTCGCCTAATGCGACAGAATGAATAATTGTTCTTTCCAATAGATCAGTCGCTTTAAGAATTTGATCGTTATTCTGATATTCTGGACAGTTTGCATACAAGGTTTGAACGAATTCATTTACCTTTAATAAATTGGCTGATTGTTGTGCATTTACTGATGTTACAGCAAGAATTACAAGAACCGAAAGTATTGATTTAAAGAGCGTTTTCATTTATAGTATTTTTGTGGTGTGCTAATTTAAGTAAAATGCTTTTTCAGTGTACACTATTATAAATAATCTTTCAATTACACTATTCAAAACGAGACTTTTAAAAAAGGGTTGCCTTCTTTTTGTGTTAAAACACAATATTTTAGTTTCTTTGATTAAAATTTAATTGAAGAAGCAAATGATGTCTTTATTTAAATCGAAGTTAACGCTTATTCCGCTTGCTATTTTATCAGGGGTATTAATGTTTTTGGGATGGCCCACAATTGGGTTCTTTCCGCTATTATTTGTTGGTTTAGTCCCATTGTTTTTTGCACTAGAAAAATTAGAGCAATCTTATGGAAAATGGAAATTTCCTTTACTACTAATTTTAGTATTTGTAGCTCATTTTGTTTGGATTGGCGTTAGTCTTCGATGGGTGTATGTAACATCCCCAAAAACATACTATATCGCTATTACCTTGGAGTCTTTGAGTATAGCATTAGCGATTTTACCCCATTTCTTCATAAAACAGCAATTGGGAGACAGAATGAAATGGGTGTTCTTTGTAATTGCTTGGATGGCTGTTGAATATTTCAATCAACATTGGATGATGGGTACACCTTATTTTGTACTAGGAAGTGGCTTCGGTATGTATCCACAGTTGATTCAAATGTATGAGTTCATTGGAATAGAAGGTGGAACTCTGTTTCTACTAATCGCAAATGTTTTCTTGTTTCTTGTTATAAAAGATGGATTACAAAAAAAGGTAAATAGAAAGCATATTATAGGCGTATTTGTTGGGCTGTCACCTTTTATTTTTTCTTTGTTTTTTGATTTAAGCGAAGGAAAAGAAGCCCGTAAAGACCAAATTCATGTTGCTGCTCTGCATACCTATCAAGAAACCTATACAGATGAAGCGCACATGCATCCAGAAAAAGTGGTGGATGACCTGTATGATTTGTCAGCAAAAAGTGATTTAAATAAAGTTGAATTAATTTGTTGGCCAGAAACGATTATTTCCAATATGGGCTGGTTAAACGGCTTGATTAATGAAAATGCCTATAAAACTTTGTCCGCAAAATTAGATAAGCACAAAGATCTTTCAATTTGCACAGGAGGCTATGGTTTTTCACTTGCCAAAGACGGTCCAAATGATCCTTATTCTAAATTAGATGAAGCACGTGGCTATTATTATCAGATTCACAATGTTGCAGTAACAATTAATAAAACAGGGCGCTGGCCAATAAGAAGCAAAGAAATTTTTATACCCTTTCAAGAAAGAATTCCCTTTTTAAAAGAAATGCCTTTTTTACGAAATTTTGCGGATGTCGTGGGGGCAAATGAAACAGTTTCCTATTATGAGTATGGAGATAATTTACATAAGACATTGAAAGGAAATGTATTTGTTCCCGTTCTCTGTTTTGAAAGTATTTACCCTGTTAGAATGGCCGAAAATGCAAAAGATGCGAATTTTGTTACTATCCTAGCGAATGAGTTTTGGAATAAAGACTTAAGTGGTTCAGACCAATATATGTTTAATCATATTGCAATTGCAATTCAAAGTAGAACCCCAATTATACGAAGCTCCAATAGTGGTATCTCTGCAATTATTGATCGACGAGGAAATTTGATTGAACGTCGAAAAGGAAGTGATGTTGGTGTAATCTCTGCTCTTCTAAACAAAAAAACTGATCAAACATTTTATGAAAAAATCGCGGGAGCATTTTATGGACTCTCGACTTTCTTGTTTTTTGGAATGATAATCCTTGTTCTTTTTCTAAAAATGTTCAAATCAACTAAGAAAGCTTAATCTTTCTTTAAAACATCAGGACGCTTTTTCTTGAAAGCATTTAAACGAGGGATGGATACATTTTTCACATAACCATTGTTCGGATTGTTAACCTCATAGTCTTGATGATAGTCTTCTGCTTTGTAAAAAATATCAAAAGCTGTTACTTCTGTAGTTATTTTGGAAAATTTCCCTGAACTTAATAATACTTTTATTTTCTCTTGAGCAATTTTTTGTTCGTTTATATTTTGAAAGAAAATTGCAGAGCGATATTGTGTCCCTCTGTCTGCACCTTGTTGATTTTTTGTTGTTGGATCGTGGGAATCAAAAAACAAGTCTACTAAGGTTGAATAATTGACTTTTGAAGAATCGTAAAAGATTTTTACGGTCTCGGCATGACCAGTTTGACCCATTGATACAGTCGCATAACTTGGATTTTTCTCTTTACCACCTGAATATCCGGAAATGACTTCATGCACTCCTTCAACCGATTGAAAAATAGCTTCCACACACCAAAAACAACCGCTGGCAAAATAGGCAGTTTGTAAAGTATCCAATTGTGTTGAAACTGATTTCTTGAGCGAATTGGTATTTGCAGGTTGTGCAATTGAATTCACACTGATGAATAGCAAAATAATTACCTTGAGTTTTTTCATAGTTACTAAACAACGAAATAGGTACAATGTTTATTTTATAATTCTTCTTTTGGGTCGTTTGCATCACCGCGAATTGAGCGGAATCTCTTCCTCGCTTCCTCGGAATATAAACTCCCTCTATAATCAAACAGAATCTTTTTATAATATTCGGCTGCTTTTTCCTTGTCGTTTAAATGCGTTTCATAAATATCGCCTAACTGAAAAACGGCATCATCAGCAAGAATATCTTCACCGTGATATTTTAAAAGTTCTTCTAAAAAGCGAATTGATTCGTTCCAGTTTCCATCCAACATCATAGCATCGGATTTTTTCAAAAGAATTTCATCGCCCAGTGAATGGTATGGATAAGTAAGAATAATACTATCAAAAAGTATAAACGCTTCCGAATAACGATGCTGCTCAACAAGTAAATCTCCTTGAGCAAACCACATCATCGCTTGATAATTACTATCTAATCCAAAATTATCAGTAATCATGATGGAAAGTTTCATCGCATCATTAGCAATCAATTTAGAAGTCGATTCTTTTAAAACATTCAATTGAGATTGAGCGAAGTCAAATTCACCATCATAATAAAAGATACGGGCATTTTTAAATTTAGCTTCATGTCCAATCGTTTCAAATTTGAAATCTTTTTCCACTTGCATATAAAACAAGGAAGCTTCCCATATATCGCCATGTAATACATGAATATCAGCTAACTTCATTTTCAATTCAGCTTTTTGAACATCTGTCAACCCAGGAATTAGTAATGCTTCCGTTAAATTGCTAATTGCTAGTTGCGAGAGATTGCCGTAAAATGCTTGAATATGACTCATTTCAAAAATCAAGGGTAATGTAGCACGACTTTTACCGACACGTTCAATTGTTCGAGTATATTCGACAAGTGTTTCATCAATTTCAACTTTAGAGAAATTACGGGTTGTTGTCACTTCTAAAAAGCGCGTGTTTAACAATGCATTTTCTGCTTGGTAATAGTACATGTTTGAATTTCCTAAGCCAATGATATATTGAAATGCTTTTCTTGCAACGGTGTATTCTTTATTCTCAACACAGATTCTTCCTAAATCAAAAACTCTTCTCCCTTGCTCATCAAATCTTTTGTCCATCGATTGAACTTGTGTGAGTGCTCCGGAAAAATTCTTTTTTTGAATAAATAACCAGATCAACATTTCTGAATAAATATGTTGATCGGGTTTTTTCTGAACGCGATCTAAAAGTGCCTGTTTTAAAATTTCATACTCTTTCGAATCAGGACTACTTAAATCAAATTGCCTTGAAAGTAAATTCTGAATAGAAGTGGAATAGCCTGAACTATAATCAATTAAATCCAAATACTCACCAATCATTTTGTCATTTTGACCTTGACTACCATATAGTTCGGCAAATTGAATATTAAGAGGATACGTGGTTTTTAGCAACTTTCTACCTTTTTCTAACGTTTTAAGTGCTAAATCATTTCTTCCTTTACCTTTAAAAGCCGTGTACAATGAAATAATTTGATTGGCATCTGGATAAAGGTCATTGATTAAGCCGTCGTAGATTTTTTGTCCTTTTGCAACTTCGTTATTGTTTTCATAAAATTGACCAAGTAAAACGGGATATTCCAAATCGTTACGATTATTTGCAATTTGTTTTTTGATGAGCTTCTCAGCTTCTTTGCTGTCGTTAGCTCGGTCAATACATTCATAAAGTCGATTGAAATTCAACTTAGAAGGATCTTTATCGTAAAGTTTTTCGTAATAAGTGCGCGCTTTTTCAAACTCACCATTCATATAGTAGTGCTGAGCTAATTGTTGATCTGTCTCTGTTTGAGCAAATGTCAATGAGGCAAACAAAATAAAGAGAAAAGTTATATTTATACGCATGGCGCTGTTTTGGCAAATAACATGCCTATTTATTATTTGTTACGTTCTTTTTCTTGTTAAGAAGAGACAATGAGAAGGCATTCATTTCTGGATACAAGTTGTCAAATTCTTTCATGGTTTTTTCCTTCTCCGCCACATAATCTTTTAGTAGAACTCTCAATTGTTGTGTTTTACTTTCTTCAAAAGCTACATATTCAGCATACTTCTTACGATCCCCATTTCCATTTTCAATATCACTTTTTAAATTAGATAGTGCTATTTTTTGTTCTTTCACACCGGTCCTTATAGTGTTAAATGAGGTTCCTAATTTCGGAATTTTCCTTCTCATCAACTTAAAAGCGTCCATTTTTTTACCCAGCGCCATGTCGATTGTGTCGGCATAATAATTATTCTTGATTCTTAATTCGACAGTCATAGTTGCTACAGTAACGGCCGCAATTGTATCAATTTCATTCTTACCTAGCACTTTTTGAATACTATCAATGGATTTCTCTAGTAAATCAATCGATGCTAATTGTTGACTTTTCTTTATGTCACTGCAAGAGAAAAGTGTTAATAATAGACTAAAAGCAATAAACCATTTCATAAGGTAGTTTTTTTTAAAAATAAAGAGAATTAGAATGATGAATGAATTCTTTACGAAATTTAACAAAAAATCACATTCAATTGAACAGAATTTATAAGTTAATTTATCATTTCAAAACCTGTGAATTTGTGCAATGCTTCTGGAATTACAATTCCATTTTCAGTTTGATGATTTTCCAAGAGGGCTGCAACAATTCTAGGTAAAGCGAGTGCAGATCCATTTAATGTGTGACAAAGTTGGTTTTTCTTATCGGCACCTTTGAATCGCAATTTTAATCTATTTGCTTGAAACGTATCAAAGCGAGAAACAGAGCTAACTTCTAACCATTTGTCTTGAGCCGCAGAATATACTTCAAAATCGTATGTCAGCGCAGAAGCGAATCCTGTATCACCACCACATAAACGAAGTATGCGGTATTGTAAACCAAGTTTATCTAAAAGACCTTTAACATGTTCAATCATTTCTTCAAGCGCGGCAGCTGTATTATTAGGATGTTCAATGCGCACAATTTCTACCTTATCGAATTGATGCAAACGATTTAATCCACGAACATCTTTTCCATATGATCCAGCTTCGCGACGAAAACAAGGTGTGTAACCCGTTAGTTTAATAGAAAAATCCTCAGAAGGAAGAATTACATCGCGATAGATATTGGTTAAAGGAACTTCCGCTGTTGGGATCATATAAAAATCATCAACGGGCATATAGTACATTTGTCCTTCTTTGTCAGGAAGTTGACCAGTACCATAAGCACTTGCTTCATTGACCATTAAAGGCGGAATGAATTCTTCGTAACCGACTTTATCGGCTTCTTCTAAAAAGAATGAAATAAGGGCTCTTTGTAATTTTGCCCCTTTTCCGCGATAGAATGGAAATCCAGCGCCCGTTACTTTTACACCTAATTCAAAATCAATTAAATCGTATTTTTTAGCTAAATCCCAATGAGCTAAAGCTTCAAAGTTAAAAATGGGGGTCTTACCAGCTTCAAAAACAGTTTCGTTATCCAATTCGTTTTTTCCTGCTTTCACCAAGTCGTTTGGTACATTTGGCAAAGTATAAAGAAGTTGTGTGATTTCATTTTCAAACTCATCAACTTTTAATTTCAATGAAGCTTCCATTGATTTTAATTCAGCCGTTTTTTCTTTTGCTGAAGCTGCTTCTGCTTGTTTACCTTGTTTAAACAATTCACCAATTCCTTTCGCTAGTTGATTTAATTCGGCAGATATTGTTTCTAGCTCTGTTTTTGCAATTCTCCAGTTTTGATCAGCAGAAAGAACCTTGTCCAAGGTTTCCGTTGCATCGAAGTTTCTTTTTTTCAAGCCATCGATAATGGCGTTTCTTTCTGTACGAATGCGTGTAATTTCGAGCATTTTGACTTCTTTTTGGTGCGAATTTAATGATTCTTCTACAAATGAATTTAATTCACTGTATGTTTTGTTTGGTTTCGAAAAGATGCAACAAAAAAAGGCGAACATTTCTGCTCGCCTTTTCAAATTGTATATCAATTCTATTATGCTTCAGCAGCCTCAAAAGGAACTACTGATACAAACGAACGATTGTCTTTTTTCTTACGGAATTCAACTAAACCATCTGTTAAAGCATACAAAGTATGATCTTTACCAATCCCAACGTTAACGCCTGGGTGGTGCTGTGTTCCTCTTTGACGAATAATAATGTTTCCTGCAATTGCAGCTTGACCACCGAAGATTTTCACTCCTAGTCTCTTGCTATGCGATTCACGACCATTTTTCGAACTACCGACTCCTTTCTTATGTGCCATGTTCTTAAATTTTTAATCCAACGAATTGGAAGTTTGAATTAAGCTTTGATCTCTTTAATCGTAATGGATGTAAATCCTTGACGATGTCCGTTTCTCTTCTTGTAACCTTTTCTTCTCTTCTTTTTGAAGACGATCAATGTATCACCTTTAACGTGATCATTTACTTCCGCAGTCACCTTAGCTCCTGCTATAGCTGGGGCGCCAATGTTAATCTTGCCTCCGTCATCAACTAAAAGAACACGATCGAATTCTACTTTCGAACCTGTCTCAGCTGCTAAACGGTGTACAAAGATTTTTTGGTCTTTTTGCACTTTAAATTGCTGCCCTGCTATCTCTACAATTGCGTACATATAGCTTTGTTTTTAAAATTTAATCCCTAAAAATAGGAGGGCAAAGATAGCTAAAAAAGTTAATAACACAAATGTGTAAATCAATTTTATCGTTTTTCTTCGTTATTTATTGAAAGGGGCTTTTTCTTATTCCAAATTTGACTAGCAAAATTAACAAAGAAAACACCTACAAGTATGATTCCCATTGCCATGACCTGCGTCCAAGAAATGAATTCATTGAAGTAGTAACCGATCAAAACTGCAACAATTGGAATGAAATAAGTCACACTGCTCGCAAACAAAGCAGATGTAACGCTAATGATACGATTGAATAAGATGACGGCTAAGGCAGTTCCAAAAATCGAAAGTATGGCAATATACCCTAGGCCTTCCATGGCATGTGGATTGTTTTGAATCGTATCAATCGTGCCAAATTGAAACAATGCCAATAGTGCTGGAGGTAAAACGAGCATGAACGCTAAAGAGGTTATTTCAACTGAGGTGAAGTTCTGGAGAGTGTGTTTAATTACATTCAAACTGATTGCATAGCACAGTGTAGCAATTACAACAGCAAAAATATGCGACCAACTTCCGTTGAGTGAGATTGTTTTTCCTGCGTCCATCAATAAATAAATTCCAATTGTTCCAATAGCCACACCAATAAGTTGAAAGCTAGAAAGTTTGACTTTAAATACGCTAAATCCAATTATGACTGTAAAAATTGGCGTGAAGCTATTCAGCATGCCCGTGAACCCTGAAGAGATTCCTGTTTCTGCATAGGTGAATAAAAAGGCAGGGAAGAAATTTCCAAAAAACCCAACAATTCCAAGAAAAATCAATTGTTTGAGTGATTTTATTTTTCGAAAATGAAGTATTGAGTAAGGCAAAAGCACGAGACCTGCAATAGTCATTCTTAACGCTCCAACTTGAGCATCTGTAAAAATACTTTCACCCGAATTGGTGTGCATTCCACGCTTCATTAAGATGAATGAGCTTCCCCAAATACCAGCAAGAAGTAAGAGTAACAACCAACCTTTCAATTCTTTTGTCATGGCGCAAAAATACGAGTAATCTAACTAAAAGAAAGAATACAAAAAAATGAATTGTTGAAAACCTGTTAAAATGATGTTTATAACCTCTTTGTTTAAAAACCTGATGTTTCCTTACCACTTTTTACCACGACACTATAAATTCTAGTGTTTAGAATATATAATAGATTATTTTATTGTTTTAATTGAAACTATTCTTTTCTTTACACGTTAGTATTTATTAACAATTTAAAACCTAGTGGTAAAAAGTGGTAGAAATCCACTAAATTTACCCATTATTTATGTCATGGCAGGCTTAGTAGGAGAATTTGAAGTAAAGTTGGACGCGAAAGGGCGTTTCTTATTTCCTTCCGGATTACGGAAGCAACTTTCTCCTGCAACTCAACGTGATTTCATGCTGAATAAAGGATTTGAAGACTGTTTGACGCTTTACCCGCTGACTGAGTGGGAGAAAATAAGTGAAAGACTCTCAAAAATGAATTTATTTAAACCAAAAAACCGAATGTTTTATCGTTTGTTCCATCAAGGAGCAAAGATGGTTTCTTTGGATAATGCAGGTCGAATCTTGGTGCCAACTGCTCATACTGAGCGGGTTGGATTACAACAAGATATTATGCTTATTGCATACAACGATCGAATTGAAATCTGGAATAAGTCTAAATACTTCGATATGATCGAAGGGAACATGGCAGATTTCGCCGATTTGGCGGATGAAGTAATGGGTGATTTAGACAATGGAGAATAAGATAGACTACCACGTACCAGTAATGTTAAAGCCATGTTTAGATGGGCTAAATATCCATCCAGACGGAACATATATCGATGTCACTTTTGGTGGTGGCGGACATTCACGTGCTATTTTTGATTTATTGAGTCCGAAAGGAAGACTAATCGTTTTTGATCAAGATCCTGACGCAAAAAAGAATGCTTGGGAAGCTCCTAATTTCTTTTTTATAGCCTCGAATTTTTCGTTTATCTCTAATCATTTGCGAATGATGGGGATTAAAAATGTAGACGGAATTATAGCCGATCTAGGTGTTTCATCGCATCAGTTTGATGAAGCCGAAAGAGGTTTCTCAATTCGAGCGAATGCTCCATTAGATATGCGAATGAATCAATCGGGAGAATTAACGGCCAAAACGGTTGTTAATACTTATGATGAGCAGGAATTGTTTCTGATTTTCAAAAAGTATGGTGAAATAACAAACGCACGTAAAGTAGCTGGCGAAATTATTCGTTTACGCAGTAGTCGACCAATCAAAACAACAACTGAATTAATGGATGGCTTGACAAAATGTGCCCCTCGTCAAAAGGAACATAAGTTTTTTGCACAAGTCTTTCAAGCTTTGAGAATTGAAGTAAACCAAGAATTAGATGTCCTTGAACGTTTCTTGGAACAAACGACAGATATTATTGCGCCAGCTGGTCGATTGGTTGTCATGTCATACCATTCTTTAGAAGATCGATTAGTGAAGAACTTTATGAAAAGAGGCTCACTAGAAGGTGAAATCACCAAAGATTTTTATGGAAATGTTTTAAAGCCATTTGATGAGGTGGTGAGACATCCAATAGTGCCAGAAGAAATTGAAATTGCCTCAAACCCTAGAGCTAGAAGTGCAAAATTAAGAATTGGTCAGCGAAGATGAGTATCAACGAATACATAGAACGATCTGCTGCCGAGGACGAACAACCAAAAGTTGAAAAGCCGAGAGAAGAAAAGAAGGTTGACAAGCCGAAAAAAAGTGCTAGGTCAACTGCTTTTACTCAAATTTTGAATGGCGATTTCCTAACGCGTGAGTTTGTACTCAACAATTTAGGCTTCATCTTTTTTGTGATTTTGTTACTGCTATTAATCGTTGCAAAAGGATATTACGGAAAAGAACTTTCTAAGGATATTGAAAAAACACAAAAGGAGCTAGATGAAGCAACAGCTGATTATGTAGAGACAAAAGCTCGATTAGAAGAGGAAACAAGAAGGTATCGATTGGTTGAAAAATTAGGGCCAAAAGGATTGAAAGAAACGATAAATGAAACAAAAGTAATCCGACTGAAGGAAAAGAAAGATGAGTGAAAATAAGGACATATTGTGGAGAGCCTATTTGATCTATTTCGGTTTTGTACTGATCATGCTTGTCGTGCTTTTTAAAACTGTTTCGATTCAATGGGAAGGTCGCACAAATGTGTTTTCTTCATCTGAAGAGAAAATGCCTGTCCGAACAGTGAAAAGAATTCCTCGTCGTGGTGAAGTGCTAGACGTTCACTATACTCCCCTCTTAACATCCGTGTCATTTTATGATATCCACATGGATCCAACGGTAGTGAACAAAAAAATATTCGACGCTGAAATATCTGATTTAAGCAAAGGTTTGTCGAAGTTGTTTCCTGAAAAGTCGGCAAGAGAATATGAAAATTTCATTCGTACGGGTCGTCAGCGTGGCAGTCGTTATTTGCTGATTAAAAATAAAGTAACCAATGAAGAGCGCAAACAATTGCGCGAATTGCCCATTTTCAACCATGGACGTTTGAAAGGCGGTTTGATTGATACTGAAGAAACCATTTTAAGAAAAAGACCACACGGTGAAATGCTCAAACGAACACTTGGATATTATCAGAATGAAGGTGGAAAAGAATTACGTGTTGGAATTGAAGGTGCTTATAATGAATTTTTAAGTGGTGAAGAAGGAGAGGAAATTGAACAAAGAATCACGACAGGTTGGAAGAAAACAGGTCAGATTGTTAAGGAGGCAGTTGAAGGCGCTGATGTAGTAACTACAATTGACAAAGAAATTCAAGAGGTTGCTCATTCAGAATTGGAACGTCAGTTAAAAAACCAAGGGGCGAAAAGTGGTTGTGTGATAGTTATGGATGTAAAAACGGGCTATGTCCGCGCTATTGCAAACTTATCCATGGGTAACGATGGGAATTATTATGAATTGTATAATCACGCAATTGGCACAAAGGAAGTTCCCGGTTCAACATTCAAATTGGCATCCTTAATGGCTGCTTTGGAAGATGAAAAAATTGATATTAACGATATTGTAAATTCAACTGGTGAGTACACTTTTTCGGGCAAAACACTTCACGATGCGTTGAAAGGTGGTTATGGAAAAATAACCATTAAACGTGCTTTTGAGAAATCATCGAACGTTATTTCGCAAGTTATTCATCGCGCTTATCGTCAAGATCCACAGGCATTTATAGATCGTTTGGCGTCGTTTGGATTAACAGAAAAATTGGGTATTGATCTCTCAGGCGAACCAACTCCTACAATTTATAGTCCCGGAACTAAAAATTGGTCACGAATTTCATTACCATGGATGGCGATTGGTTATGAAGTGCAACAAACACCTCTTCAAACTTTAGCATTTTATAATGCTGTAGCGAATAATGGAACGCTTGTTCGTCCACAATTTGTCCAAGAAATCAGAAGAGGTGCAGAAACAATAAAAGTATATCAACCAATTATTTTAAAGGATAAGATTTGTTCCGATAAAACACTCAAAACATTAAGAGAATGTCTGTATGGTGTTATGAAAGATGGAGGAACAGGTTCAAAACTCACCTCATCTCTTTTTGATATTGCTGGCAAAACGGGTACTGCTCGAATTCTGAATTCTGACTTGCGCTACGGTCAAAAAGGCGAAGAAAAGTACCAGGCCTCTTTTGTTGGGTATTTCCCGGCAGATGAGCCAATTTATTCTTGCATTGTGGTTGTTTCAGCCCCATCAAAAGATATTTATGGCGCAACGGTTTCAGGAACTGTTTTTACTGCTATTGCCAATAAAGTGTATGCCTCCACTCTTCGCTACCATCACGCAATAAATGAAGGCGAAAAGAAGGCGAATAACATTCCAAGTATGATGAATGGGAACAGATATGATTTATTAAAAGTCATTAATAAACTGAAAATTCCGTATGCAATTCAAGAAGAAGGGGAATGGTTCAGTACTTCTAAAATTACAGACAGAGTTGTATTAAAGAATAAGAGTATTTCAAAGAAATCAGTGCCAAATCTTATTGGATTAAGCGCGAAGGATGCTGTTTATATCATCGAATCATTGGGTATGAATGCATTTGTAATTGGCTATGGAAAAGTAACAAAACAATCTATCCCAGCGGGAACACCTTTGTTTAATGGTGGGGTGATTGAATTGACAATGGAATAATGAAACAGAAGCTCAGCGACATATTATATGGAGTAAAGATTTTATCGGTTGATGGTTCAACGGACAGAATGGTTGGTGAATTGGTTTTTGATTCTAGAAAGGCCAATGCAGATTCGGTATTTTTTGCTATTCGCGGAACGAGTGTTGATGGTCATTCATTTATTACCAAAACGATTGAAGCTGGTTGTGAGGTTGTGATTGCAGAAGAGCGGATGGACGTTCCTGAACATGTTACATTAATTGTGACTGAAAACACGCATTTAGCTTTGGCAGTAATGGCGAGTAATTTCTATGAAAACCCATCAGAAAAATTAAAGCTCGTTGGAGTTACAGGAACAAATGGCAAAACAACCACAACAACCTTATTATTCAATCTCTTCACAAAACTTGGTTATCACTGTGGTTTACTATCGACCGTTGTGAATAAAATTGGAACAGTTGACATTCCTTCAACGCATACGACTCCTGATCCAGTTGCCTTGAATGGCTTATTGGCGCAGATGGTTACAGATGGTTGCTCTCATTGCTTTATGGAAGTGAGCTCACATGCCATTCATCAAAATAGAATAGCAGGTTTGCATTTTAAAGGTGCTGTTTTCACAAACATTACACATGACCATTTAGATTACCATAACACCTTTGCTGAATATATTCGAGTGAAAAAATCCTTTTTTGATCACCTCGAAAAGAATGCCTTTGCTTTGGTGAATTCAGATGATAAGAATGCAATGGTTATGATGCAGAACACCAAAGCAAAAAAGAACACATTTGCTTTGAGAACACCCGCGGACTTTAAAGCAAAAGTAATCGAAAATCAATTTTCAGGCTTAGTATTGAATTTGAATGGAATTGAACTTTGGACACGTTTAATTGGCGATTTTAATGCCTATAATTTATTGGCAGTTTATGGCGTGAGTATCTTACTTGGGGAGGACTCAACTCAAGTGATGACAGCCATTTCTGCATTAGAATCGGTTGAAGGTCGTTTTCAATACTTTCAAAGTACAAGTGGAATTATGGCGATTATCGATTATGCTCACACGCCTGATGCACTTGAAAATGTCTTGAAAACGATTGCAAATATCCGCACGAAGAATGAAGTAGTTTATACCGTAGTTGGATGTGGTGGAGATCGAGATAAAACGAAACGACCAAAGATGGCTTCAATTGCTTGTGAAATGAGCGATAAAGTAATTCTTACGGCGGATAATCCTCGATCAGAAGATCCAAATGAAATCATTAAAGAAATGATGGAAGGTGTTGGAGGTGAACATTACAAGAAGACACTTTCTATTGTTGATCGCACACAAGCAATAAAATCAGCAATATCAATGGCTGAGAAAGGTGATATCATACTGATTGCAGGTAAAGGACATGAAAAATACCAAGAGATCAAAGGAGTAAAATATGACTTTGATGATTTACAGATAACGATTGATTTATTTAAAAAACTAGAGAAATAATGTTGTACTATTTGTTTGACTATTTGGATAAATTTAATTTCCCTGGAGCGGGATTATTTAACTATATCTCTTTCAGAGCCGCCATGGCTTTGATTACTTCCTTGATTGTATCAATTTTCTTCGGAAAACGCCTGATCAACTTGTTGAGAAAACAACAAATTGGTGAAACAGTGCGTGATTTAGGATTGGCGGGTCAAATCGAAAAATCAGGTACACCAACAATGGGTGGAATTATCATTCTTGCTGCTATTTTAATTCCAACCTTGTTATTTGCGAAGCTGCACAATGTCTATGTAATCACTATGATACTCGCAACTTTGTGGCTTGGTGCAATTGGTTTCTTAGATGATTACATCAAAGTGTTTAAGAAAAACAAAGACGGTTTAGCCGGTAAGTCTAAAGTGGTTGGTCAAATTGGTGTTGGCTTAATTGTGGGTTGTATTTTATACTTCTCGAAAGATGTAACTGTGCATAAAAGAGTCCCAGCAAATCATATTTTACAGGCCGATGAAGAATTTGTAACTCACCAGCATACCAACGCAAAAGACGAACATTATAAGTGGATTAAAACGGCCGACATGACGACGACTATTCCATTTATAAAGGGAAATGAATTCAATTATAACTGGTTAATGGGTGATTCTAACAAATCGTATGGTTGGTTATTGTTTATCCCGATTGTTATTTTTATCGTTATCGCGGTATCAAATGGCGCTAACATGACGGATGGTTTAGACGGCTTAGCGACTGGGACATCGGCAATTGTTGGATTGGCTTTAGCTGTTTTGGCTTATGTAAGTTCGAATGTGCGCTTTGCCGATTATTTGGATGTAATGTACATCCCAATGGCCGAGGAATTGGTGATTTATATTGCGGCTTTTGTCGGAGCATGTATCGGTTTTTTATGGTACAATTCATATCCCGCACAAGTATTTATGGGCGATACCGGTTCATTAGCTTTAGGAGGAATCATTGCCGTATTCGCGATCTCAATTAGGAAAGAATTATTGATCCCCGTTTTGTGCGGTGTTTTTCTTATTGAAAACCTCTCTGTAATTCTTCAAGTGGGATATTTCAAGTTCACTAAAAAACGATATGGAGAAGGCCGGCGGATATTTCTCATGGCTCCCTTACATCATCATTATCAAAAGAAAGGATTGCACGAAGCAAAAATCGTTTCGCGCTTTTGGATTGTAACAGTTTTACTCGCAGTAATAACAATAGTAACCTTAAAACTTCGCTAAACAGTGAATGCTGAAAACAAACATATCGCTATTTTGGGCGCTGGCGAAAGCGGTGTCGGAGCTGCTATTCTTGCAAAAAAACAAGGGTGGAATGTGTTTGTTTCAGATTTCGGAAAGATCAAAGAAGAGTTTAAGTTTCAATTGAACGAAAGGGGTTTTGATTGGGAAGAAGGTCAGCATAATGAAGAGCGCATTTTGAAGGCTGATTTAGTTGTTAAGTCACCCGGAATTCCTGATAAGGCACCTTTAATTAAGAAGTTACGAGAGAAAGGGGTCAAAATCGTTTCTGAAATAGAATTTGCTGGGTATTATTTAAACGCCAAGACAATATGTGTTACTGGTAGTAACGGGAAAACTACGACAACAATGTTAACGCATCACATACTTAAAAAGGCAGGAATCAACGTTGGTTTGGCAGGAAATGTAGGAAGCAGTTTAGCAAAACAAGTAGCCGAAGAGAATTTTGATTGGTATGTAATCGAATTGAGCTCGTTTCAATTAGATGATATGATTGATTTTAGAGCAGATATTGCTATTCTGACAAACATTACCCCTGATCACTTAGATCGCTACAATTATGAAATGCAGCATTATGTGAATTCGAAGTTCCGAATTCTACAAAATCAAAAAGAGAATGATTGGTTTATCTACAATTTGGATGATCCAACAATTAAAGCAGAAATGGAGAAGAGAACCATTTTGGCAAAAAAAGCACCTTTTTCTCTCACAACAGAGCTAGAAATTGGCGGCTACGCAAACAAGCAACAACTAACAATAAACATAAACGATCAATTCACTATGTCAATTCACGATTTAGCACTGAAGGGTAAGCACAATACCCAAAATTCATTGGCGTCAGGTATCGCCTCTCGAATATTAGAAATCCGAAAGGATATTGTGCGCGAAAGTCTTGAGGACTTCGTAAATGTTGAACATCGATTAGAATTTGTTGCCAAAATTCACGGTATCGATTTCATTAATGATTCAAAAGCGACAAATGTCAATTCAACTTGGTTTGCTTTAGAAAGCATGGAAAAACCAACTGTTTGGATCGTTGGCGGTGTAGATAAAGGAAACGACTACGTGGAACTTATTGACCTTGTGAAAGAAAAAGTAAAGGCAATTATTTGTTTAGGGACTGACAATTCGAAACTAATTGAAACATTTTCTGGAGTTGTAGAAACAATTGTTGAAGCTGGTTCTGCAATGGAAGCCGTGGCTTATGGATACCGTTTAGCAAGTTCCGAAGAGGTGGTTTTACTTTCTCCTGCTTGTGCAAGTTTCGATCTATTCGAAAATTACGAGGACAGAGGAAATAAGTTCAAAGAGGCTGTGCGCTCACTTTAATCTTTTTGAAATGCAAGAAAAGGTACACTCCAAAACTGGAAATCAATTGCTTGAAGCAAGACAAGAAAGTCTGCAAAATCATGCGGATGCAGTGTTGCGCCCTTTGGGAAAATTGTGGGGCATGGACGTCTTCACTTGGAGCAATCCATTTTTCGGAGAACTAGCAAATACAATTCATTCTTTTCCATTTGAGGTCATTTGGATTGGTTCTGTTGATGAAGTAAAGAAAACAATTGGAATGGATAACAGTTTGTGTTCCAATTTGACAGCTGTTATTGTACATAATGCATCTGTTTTTGGTTTGGATCGCGACTGGCTTTACACTATTAAGAACTGCGCAGGCGTTGGTTCGGTTCAAGAAGCAATGGAAATGTTAAAAGCATTTAAGGAATCGAAAAAAGTACTCTTGTTTACATCATCTGGAGAGGAAGCTTTAGCCAATCGTCAAGATTTTGAAACGTATGTAAAAATGGTGCAAGGAGCATGAGAGAATATTTGAAATATTTGAAAGGAGATGGTGTAATTTGGATTATTACATTGTTGATGCTTGCATTTTCACTAGTGAGTGTGTACAGTTTTGTGCCTATTCTCGTGAAAATTGAGGGAGGAACTCCCTTTAAGTATCTTTTCAAACATTTTATTTATGTGTTGATTGGTTTTGGTTTGATGTACTGGATTCATAAAAAAGATGCAAAATATGTCTCGCAATTGTCCAAATTTGCATTTTATCTAGCTATTGGTTTACTCCTTTTTACCTTTTTCTTTGGGACAAAAGTGAATGATGCCGGTCGATGGATTCGTATTCCTTTTGTTGGACTTACCTTCCAATCATCCGATTTCGCTAAGCTTGCCTTGATAGTTTACATCTCTCGTTTGCTTGTTAAAAAGAAGGAACAACTCAATAATTGGAAGGAAGGCTTTTGGCCTATTATTCTGCCGATCATCGTTATTTGTGGATTGATCGTCAAAGATAACTTCTCAACGGCAGCAATACTTTTTGCCATAAGTCTGTCCATTTTATTTATTGGAAAAGTTCCGTTTAGTAAAATATTTATCACCATTTCAGGAGGCGTTGCCCTACTCTCTTTGATTGTTTTATTGCATAAAGCTGCTCCAGTATTAAATCTATTACCTCGCTACGAAACATGGGAAAACAGGATTCTCAACCGTATGGATAACGATGAAAATGTCTTGGATAATGCACAAGCACTAAATGCTGAACTGGCCATTTATCATGGTTCATTTATAGGTCAAGGTGTAGGCGATGGAAAATTGAAAGAATATTTACCAGAGGCTTATGCCGATTTCTATTATGCCAGTTTTGTAGAAGAATTTGGATTATTCTCGGCAATAGCCTTGATGTTTCTGTACTTAATTCTACTCTTTCGAATCATACGTATTGGACTAAGATCCGATAGGCTCTTTGAAACTTATGTGTGTCTTGGAATTGGTATATTATTGCTTTCGCAAGCATCAGTAAACATGTTAGTTTGCACAGGAGTCTTCCCAGTAACTGGTCAAAATATGCCTTTACTAGCAATGGGAGGTTCTGCCTTGATTATGACATGCGTGGCAATTGGCATCGTTCAAAGTATCGCTTACCGACAAGAAAAAAGTAAGAAAGAAGAAGCAAATAACGAATTTGCGGCATTATGAGTTTGGATAGAGTAATTATTTCTGGCGGAGGAACGGGAGGACATATTTTCCCCGCAATAGCAATAGCTGATGAAATTAAACGTCGTAACACGAATGCAGAAATATTGTTTGTAGGTGCAAAAGGTAAAATGGAAATGGAGAAAGTTCCTGCAGCCGGTTATAAAATCGAGGGATTATCAATTGCTGGTTTGCAGCGAAAATTGACGTTTTCAAATTTTTTACTGCCGTTTAAAATTGTCGATAGCCTGCTAAGAGCAAGAAGCATTATTAAGAAATTCAATCCGCAAGTTGTGGTTGGAGTTGGTGGTTATGCAAGTGGGCCAACTTTAAAAGCTGCAACAATGTTAGGGATTCCAACCTTGGTGCAAGAACAAAATTCTTTTCCAGGAAAAACAAACAAATTACTTTCAAAGAATGTGACTTCATTGTGCACAGCTTATGAAGGTTTAGAGCGTTTCTTTCCAAAAGAAAAGATTCGATTAACTGGAAATCCAGTTCGTTTTGAAATGGTGAATATTTCTGGTAAACGGCAAGCAGCGTTTGATTATTACCACTTGGATTCAGCGAAAAAAACAGTCTTAGTTATTGGTGGAAGTTTGGGTGCGCGCACCTTGAACCAGGCAATGATGGAGCACTATGATTTATTACAAGACAACAATGTTCAGGTCTTATGGCAATGTGGCAAGTTATACAATGAAGCATTGACAGAACAGTTGAAAGGAAAAGAACAGGAAACCATTAAGATGGTTCAATTCATAGATAGAATGGATTTGGCGTATGCTTTAGCAGATGTGATCATCTCACGAGCGGGAGCTATCTCAGTTTCCGAATTGTGTTTAATTGCTAAACCAGTAATTCTTGTTCCAAGTCCAAATGTGTCGGAAGATCATCAAACGAAGAATGCTATAGCATTGGTCGAAAAAAATGCAGCTTTATTAGTGAAAGATTATGAGGCAAAGGAAAAGTTGATTCCAACAGTAATCGGATTATTGGACAATGAGTCCTTGCGTGCCGAATTATCGAAAGAAATCACCAAACTAGGAAAGCCAAAAGCAACAGAATCAATAGTGGATGAGTTAGAAAAAATCGCAAAATAGTGCATGGATAAGTTAGACAATATACAATTATCACAATTCAATCGAGCCTATTTTATAGGTATTGGTGGAATTGGGATGTCTGCTTTGGCGCGCTACTTCAAAGCGATTGGATGGGAAGTTGCTGGTTATGATAAAACACCATCACCTTTAACAGTTGAATTACAAAATGAAGGTATCGAAGTGCATTTTGAAGATCTTGGTCCGTCAATCCCTAAACAATTTAAAGTAAAGGAAGAAACACTTGTTATTTATACGCCTGCTGTTCCGAAGAATTTAGGTGAGTTGTTGTATTTTCAACATGCTGAAGCGCATTTATTTAAACGTTCTGAAGTTCTTGGTTTGTTAACACGTCAATCAAAAGGTTTAGGGGTTGCCGGAACGCATGGAAAGACAACAACAAGCTCAATGTTGGCGCATATTTTAAATGAATCTCAATTGAAATGTAATGCTTTTTTAGGTGGTATTGCGACCAATTTTAATTCAAATTTGGTGTTGAATCCTAAAAGTGAATACACGGTTATTGAGGCAGACGAATTTGACCGTTCATTTTTAAAATTAACACCATTTGCTTCTATCATAACATCAACAGATCCAGATCATTTAGATATTTATGGAGACGCCGCTGTTTTTTTAGAAGGTTTTCAAAAGTATGCCAAACTGATTAATGAGAAAGGCTGTTTAGTTAAAAAGGAAGATTTAGATCTTACTTCCAATGCACAAATTATAACTTACGCTATAGATTCTCCATCAGCCAATTATTCTGGAAATGATTTACGCTTTATTGATGGTCAGTTTTTAATGGATGTGCGCACCCCAAGTGGTGTTTTATCCAATGTTGAAATGGGAATTCCTGGAATACATAATGCTGAAAATGCAGTTGCGTGTATCGCGTTGACGCAGTTTTTGGGATTGAATGAACATGAAATTAGATTCGGTTTAAGTTCCTTTTTGGGCGTAAAGAGGCGTTTCGAATATAAAGTTAAAAGTGAGGACTTGGTGTATATTGATGACTATGCGCATCATCCTACTGAGATTCATGCGCTTGTTTCTTCGGTGCGCTTGCTTTATCCAGGAAAGAAAATCACAGGCGTATTTCAGCCCCATTTATTTTCACGAACACGCGATTTTTTTGAAGGATTTGCCAAAGAATTGTCCCTTATAGACGAAATAATTCTTTTACCAATTTATCCTGCCCGTGAAGAACCAATTGCAGGTGTTACTAGTGATGTGTTATTAGAAAAAATAAATGCTCCCTCAAAAATGTTACTTGCTCCAAATGAAGCCTTGAAGTATTTATCAACCATAAAGTCGGGCGTAATTTTAACCATTGGCGCTGGAGATATTGATCGAATTGTTGAACCCTTAAAAAAGGCACTGTTATGAAAACGTGGATTAAAAAGGGTTTGTGGATAGCATTGGCAATCGGGATGATTGTGCTGGTGATTTTTGTGCAAAGAGAACAGCGTGCTTCAGAAGTGAACAAACCCAATATCATTATACATGTAAAAGGCGAACACGCTTTTTTGACAAAAGATGAATTGCACACTCGCTTAAAGAGAAAGGGCTTTTTCTATGCTGGGCAAAAGCACGAAGAATTGGATGTAGCAGCGATTGAAGACTACATTCGAAAAATGTCAGAAGTAAAAGAAGTAAAGGTCTTTACACGAATCGGAAATGAGTGGACAATTGAAATTTCTGTCCGCAAACCAATTGCACGAATTTTCAATCAATACAATGAAAGTTTTTACTTAGACGAGGACGGTGTAATCATGAAAACGTCAAATCTGCATACTGCTCGGGTAGTGGTAGTTACAGGATATATTCCTGATCGACTAAATTCAATTAATGTGAATGAAATTATTAACAACGATTCCTTGAAAAGTATTCGAAAGTTAGATGATCTGTATCGAATTTCAAGTTATGTTTGCAACGATCCCGTCATGCAGTCATTAATTGGCCAGATTCACTTGAAGAAAAATGGTGACTTTGTACTGATACCGCTTGTTGGAGATCAAAAAATCATATTTGGTTCGGCCCATTCAGATGAAGAAGTTCGAGAGAAATTTAAAAAACTCAACATTTTCTACACGGAAGCAATTCCATATGAAGGGTGGAATAAGTACGATGAAATCAGTCTGAAGTACGAAAATCAGATTGTTGGAAAGAAAGTAGACGGTTATACGGAAGAAATAAATAATTGATATGTCACAGATTGTAGTAGGACTTGATATCGGAACCACAAAGATTGCATGCTTTGTTGGACGCAGAAATGAGCATGGTAAAATTGAAATTTTATCAATGGGGAAAAGCGAATCCCTTGGCGTTATGCGTGGAATGGTTTCGAACATCGAGAAAACAGTGCAGTCTATCAAAACGGCTGTGGAAGAAGCACAATCGCGCGTTGAAGGTGAATTAAATATTCGCGTTGTGAATGTTGGTATCGCAGGACAACACATTAAAAGTTTACAACACAGAGGAATTCATACACGTGAAACAATCGTTGATGAAATTTCTCAAATAGATATCGATGCACTTGTTGAGGACATGTATAAATTGGTGATGCAGCCAGGTGAAGAAATCATCACGGTGCTTCCACAAGAATATATTATTGACAACGAACAAGGGATTAAAGATCCAATTGGAATGTCAGGAAGAAGATTGGAAGCGAATTTCCATATCATTACCGGACAAGTTGGTGCCGTTTTGAATATTCACAAATGTGTTCACAAAGCTGGTTTAGAGGTGAAGGAGATTATTCTTGAGCCAATTGCTTCTGCTGAAGCAGTTCTTTCTGATGAAGAAAAAGAAGCTGGGGTTGTTTTGGTAGATATCGGCGGTGGAACCACTGACGTTGCGATTTTCCATGAAGGAATTATTCGTCACACAGCAGTTATTCCATTTGGTGGAAATGTGATCACGGAAGATATCAAAGAAGGCTGTACAATCATGAAGCGTCACGCCGAATTATTGAAAACAAAATTTGGTTCTGCTTTGGCATCTGAAAGTCATGACAATGAAGTGGTATGTATTCCTCATTTGAATGGTCGTGATCCGAAAGAAATTACTTTGTTGAATTTAGCAAGTATCATTCAGGCGAGAATGGAAGAGATCATCGATCTTGTTCATTATGAAATATTGAATTCAGGGTACAGTAAAAAATTAATTGGTGGTATCGTAGTAACAGGTGGTGGAGCGCAATTGAAACATATTACGCAATTGTTTGAATACATTACTGGAATGGATACGCGTATTGGATATCCAAACGAGCACCTTGCGAATAATAATCACATTGAGAATTTAACTAGTCCAATGTATGCTACTGGTATTGGTTTAGTGTTGAAAGGATTTGAAGCGATAGGTAAACCAACTGCTACAACTCAAGAAGCAGCAAGCACTGGTAAAGTAAAAACACACTCAGAAAAGAAACGCGGATCATTCTTCGACGCTATCGTGAAGAATGCGAAAAGTATTTTTGAGGACGAAGATTAAAACAACAACAACAATAAACAACAACAAAAAACAAAATTATGGAGTTTGATTTGCCAAAAGACACAAATTCAATCATTAAGGTGATTGGTGTAGGAGGAGGAGGCAGTAACGCTGTGAATCACATGTACGGACAAGGAATTGTTGGTGTAGATTTTATCGTATGCAATACGGATCGTCAAGCATTGGACATTTCTCCCGTTCCTTACAAGATTCAACTTGGACCTTCATTAACGGAAGGCCGAGGAGCTGGAGCGATTCCTGAAATCGGGAAGAATGCAGCAATTGAAAATATTGATGAAATCCGCAACTTGCTTGGAAACCAGACAAAAATGGTTTTCGTTACTGCTGGTATGGGTGGTGGAACTGGTACAGGTGCTGCACCGGTAATTGCACAGGTGGCTAAAGAACTTGGAATTTTAACAGTGGGGATTGTTACTGTTCCATTTAGTTTTGAAGGGCGAAAGCGTAGACAACAAGCAGAAGAAGGGCTAGAAAGATTGCGTCAAAGCGTCGACACTTTATTGGTAATCAATAATGAGCGCTTGCGTGAAATCAGTGGAAACTTAACTCTTGGAAATGCTTTCTCAATGGCAGATGATGTATTAGCAACTGCTGCTAAGGGTATCGCTGAAGTAATTTCCGTTACTGGAGCAATCAATGTTGACTTCAATGATGTGAACACAGTTATGAAAGATAGCGGTGTGGCAATTATGGGAAGCGCAACGGCTGAAGGTGAAGATAGAGCGATGCTAGCTGTGAAAGAAGCATTGTTGTCTCCATTGTTGAATGATAACGATATTAGCGGTGCTCAATATGTTTTGTTGAACATCACTTATGGTGATAAAGAAGTTCTGATGGATGAAATCACAACCATTACTGACTTTATTCAAGACGAAGCAGGTTCTACTGCGGATGTTATTTGGGGGCACGGATATGATGCTTCTTTGGGCGACAAAATTAGTGTAACCTTAATCGCTACAGGATTTCAATCAAACCCAATTACAGGTTTTGAAAGAGCTCCTGAAAGAAAGATGCGTACATTAGAGGATGAGCCAAAAAATGAAATTAAATCACCTCTTGGTAATCCAACTCAAGTAAACACTTTTGTTGGTGCAACGGAGATTGAGAAGCCTTTGGATGAGCCTTTTATAAAGAATGAATCGAAAGCAGTTGAGGAAAATTCATTTTCGAATGTTGAAGACATGAACTTCACAAAAGCGGAAGAGCCTAAAGTTGAGTTGAGTTTTGACTGGGAAGTTGCAACTCCTTCAAACGCTGCACAAGAAACAACTGAACCAGTGAAAGACGAAGTGGTTCGTGTTTGGTTAGAAGATGATATGGACAAAGTAAACTTGGATCATTCTAAAGCGAAAACTATCTTATCACCAGAAGAACAGCAAAAAAAGTCACAAGAGCGTTTGTCACGCATTCAAGAATATACGGCTAAATTGAAAAAAGCCGATGGTATCATTGAATTCGAAAATGAACCAGCTTTCGTTAGAAGAAATGTGCAATTAAATAGCTCAAATCCAAGTTCAACTGAAAATTATAGTCGTTTTGGCTTATCTGAAGATGAAAATGGAACGACATTGAGAAATAACAATTTCCTACACGACAATGTTGACTGATGAGCTTTACAGAAAAAATTAATGCCGATATTAAAACAGCAATGCTTGCCAAAGACAAAGATAAATTGGCAGTATTACGTGATATCAAATCAAAGTTGCTCTTAGAAGCTACCTCTGGAAACGGAGAAGCTTCTGATGAAACAGCGATAAAAATTTGTGTGAAGTTGCACAAACAACGCATGGAAACATACGAAATATACATCACTCAAGGACGTGAAGATTTGGCTTCTGATGAATTATTTCAAGCTAAAGTATTGGAAGAATACCTCCCAAAAATGATGTCTGAAGATGAAGTTCGCGCTGAAGTTAAAGCAGCGATTGCTTCAACTGGAGCCGCTGGTCCCCAAGAAATAGGAAAAGTAATGGGTGTATTATCAGGAAAATTAGCTGGAAAAGCGGATGGAAAAATGATCGCATCATTGGTTAAAGAAGAATTGAATAAATAGTCAAGCCTTAAAAACCTGTTAAATTAAAACTTTTTCTTCTTTCTGGAAACTAAAAATGCTAAAAATTGAGTTTGAGTTTGAGATTGAAAAAATGTCATTAAAAAGTGTTTGAAAAAAATGGCAA
>Ga0209702_10002812_pt1 | contig 29158 bp, 24 predicted proteins | sample FRY01_FD_187210 | JGI IMG/M metagenome (GOLD analysis project Ga0209702, IMG submission 187210) | Freshwater microbial communities from Lake Fryxell liftoff mats and glacier meltwater in Antarctica - FRY-01 (SPAdes) (version 2) | ecosystem: Environmental > Aquatic > Freshwater > Ice > Glacier... | reverse complement strand
AAATATAGATGGGAAAGTGCTTCGGGCAAGGTCGGGAGCTAAAAAGTCAGGAATTTGTATTGTGAGTGCTTGGGTCGCAGAACACCAGTTGGTTTTAGGTCAACAGCAGGTCGAAACAAAATCAAATAAAAAAACAGCTATTCCCAAGCTGCTCAAAAGCCTCGACTTGACGGATACTATCGTTACGGTTGATGCCATCGCTTGTGAACTCAAAAATACCGACTTGATTGTTTCAAAAGGTGGACACTATGTCTTAGCTCTGAAGAAAAACAATAAGTTTATCCATGAGCAAGTAAGTAGCCGCATGCAACAAACAAAAAGTCAACTATCTTGTAATGAAGATATTGACTTCGGGAGTGGGCGAATAGAAACACGGATATGTTATGTCGAGAACAAGTTAGGGCTTTATGATGGCTTAGGTTCTTGGAAACATCTCAAAAGCATCATTATAGTAGAATCTAAAAGGGAAGTCAGTGGTAAAGTGAGTTATGAAACCCGTTACTACCTTAGTGATTTGACCCTCGGGGCGGATGAATTCAACAAACTGATCCGCAACCATTGGAGCATAGAAAATAAACTTCATTGGAAGCTAAACGTGGTCTTTAATGAAGATGCCCAAAGAACAAAATCAGGGAATGCACCACAAAACCTGACGACTCTCCGCAAGTTTGCCCTGCAACTTATCAATCAAATGGATGACAAGGAAAGTATCAAGAACCGAAGAAAAATGGCAGGTTGGAACGATAATTACCTCTTGAAAATCCTACAACATTTATAATGCGTTTAACCTGTAATTTAGTGTAGTAGTATTATGAATCAGATTTCAGGGTTGGGTAGCCAAAAGTTGATACGTATCTGTATTTCCATGATTATAGTTACCATCGGCGTTTATTGGTTATTTGTTCTTCGCCCATTCTTGGTACCGATTCTTGTTTCGGTTTTATTGTCTATCCTTGTTTCACCCATCCTGTTTCAATTCGAGGGCTTTGGTATCGGTAAGGTTCCTTCTGTGCTCTTGACACTCGTATTATTCTTTGGGTTAGTTACCGGTGTCCTTTATATTTCATTTACCCAGATTTCTGAGATGATTGAAATGTTACCAGGCTTTATCAAAAAAGCGGAGGTACTCAGCCGCGAGTTGAAGTATTGGCTCATTCACCGTTTTGGAATGAGATCGAGCCGTCAAATCAATGATTTAGAAGATCTTTCTGCTAACCTTTTGCAGGATAATGGATCCACTGCCTTGTTAAAAACTACCTCCATTCTTGGCGACCTGGTATTAATACCCCTGTATATGTTCTTCATGCTTTACTACCGCCGGTTTTTTAGCGAAGTGCTCCATACACTGATGGGGAAGAAAGAGAAAAGAAGAGTAGATCGGATATTGTTCCGGATCTACGATGTAGTGCACAACTACTTGGCTGGACTTTTTATTGTGATGGTCATTGTGGGGGCAATGAACACCATTAGTTTGCTAGTACTAGATATACCCTATGCAGTTTTCTTTGGCTTTTTCGCGGCTCTGTTGTTATTGATACCTTACATAGGAGTTATCATTGGGTCGTTATTGCCGATTATGATGGCACTTGTTATCAAAGACTCTCCTGTATATGCGCTGGGGGTAGGTGCCACTTTCATGACCATTCAGTTTTTGGAAGGTAACTTCATAACGCCCTATATCGTGGGGTCAAAAATAAGTATCAATCCGCTGATGGCAATTGTAGCCTTATTATTGGGTGGAATGTTATGGGGGATTTCGGGTATGGTCCTAGCTCTTCCAATGGTTGCGATTTTGAAAGTTATACTAGATCATTCCAGGCGTTTACATCCTTTTGGATATCTTCTGGGAGAGCCGGGAAAAGAAAACCGGGGATATATATTCGAAGACGATAATGAAGAGAACACTCAGGCTACTAATCAAGAGCAAGAAGTTGAAGAAAACTAGCCAATCTAATTCATAGAAGCCGGTTTTCGCTAAGCGTTGGCATTTTGAGAAGCAGGTGCGAAGAATGAATCGTCGTTGATGATTCGTTGCACTTCTACAAAGCTGATTGGCTTATCCATGAAATAGTCTGCACCCAGCTCCAATGCTTTCTCTTTGAGATTACTCATAGCGCTCATCATGATGATACCTGAGGCTCCCTGTTTAATGGTTGTGATGTAGTTAATTCCCTTTCCGTCCGGTAGATTGTTGTCAAGAAATACCCAATCTGGGTTAATTTCATCAATGTAGTGGAGACCGTCTTTTAGATTAGTAGCAATTTTAATCTGGTTGGGCGTGTTACTTTTGATACTTTTAAGGAGAAATTTTTGCATCAGTTGACCTAATTCGATTTCGTCTTCAATAATTACAATGTTCATATAGACATCAGGGTAGTTTCTTTACTAGTTTGGGAGCATTTTTTGTCACCCCCAGAAGGAATAGCCTATTCATACTTTCCACTAAAATAATCTTGCCAGATATTTTACAAGGGGGTATTTGTAAGGAATTAATAGGGTTGGATAGTCTTCTACATCGTGTAGAAAATTATACACATGAAATATTGATCATTGCATCGAAAGGGTCTTTAACCCCTGCTGGTACGTATTTTTTGGTATTAAGAGCAATAACGCCAAAAATCGTACAACGTCAATTTAATTTTTAACAATATGAATAACAATAGCAAAATTTTAATTGGTGCAATAGTAGCAGCCGCAACAGGAGCAGTGATTGGTATGCTTTTTGCCCCAGAGCAGGGAAATAAAACACGTAATAAAATAAAGAAGTCTGCAAATACTTGGGCAACTGAAGTGTTGGAAGCACTTGAAAAAGGTAAAGGGAAAGTTCAGTCGGCTACTGACCGTTTTGTGAAAAACGGAGTTGCATTGAAGGATGAAGCAATCGAAATGACAGAGGAGAGAATGGAAAGTGTGAAGGAAAGCATCAACAAAAAGTAATCAATTAGATTGTTATTTTGGCGAGGTAATATCCCCAGGGGTGTTACCTCTTCTTATAAGTTTTCCACGACCATTTCTATTAACTTCACCTGAATATGATCCTAAAAGACGCAAAGCAAAAGGTAGAACAGACTTACCAGCATTTCATTGCCTATGCAGAAGCACGCTGGAATGTGATTGCCTTGGAAATCTCAGATAATACGGCTAATATCGTTACTTCGGCACTGGTAGCACTATGTCTGGGTCTTCTGGGGATTTTCTTCCTGCTATTTCTCAGTATTTCTCTCGGACTGATGCTCGGTGATTTGCTCCACAGTTGGGCATCCGGCTTTTTTTTGGTGGCAGCTTTTTACGCAATTCTGGGAATTGTGGCATACATCTATCGCCAAAAGTTATTATTTACACCCTTCATGAATCACTTTTTGAAAATTCTATACCGAAATCAGGATGATAAAAAACTATGAAGAATTAAAGGCTCAGCGCGAAGAAGCAATTAAGAAACTTGAAATGGCCAAGCTACGGCTTACTGAGGATACCAACGATTGGAAGGAAGAAGTGAAGCCATTGGGAGTAGTTACGAGTGTGGCAGAAAACCTATTCACTAACAAGGTAGTCGGGAAAGGTGCAAAAGGTCTGCTTGGTAATGGAATTCAGTTAGGATTTAACGCCGTTATGGCCAAGACAGCCTTACGTCGTTTGCCTACTCCACTAAATATTATTGTACCCCAAGTGCTGCAAAACGTCACCTTGAATTATATACAAGAGCACGGCCGGGATTGGCTGATCGCTGGCTTACGGTGGTTTAAAAAAGTGACTGATGATCGGACTGAGTCTGATGAGCCTAATACGGAGTTATTGGTGCCGGCGGTCGAAGATCCAACATTGCCAAAGCCGCATTAGTTTTAGAGAGGGGTCATGGCGGTATTGAGCCAGAAATCGCTTATCTTATGAATTACTTCTTTAAGGTGTTCGTAACTCGAAGGTTTCACCACGTAGCTGTTAGCCCCCAGTTGGTAAGACGAATTAATATCATCGGGCGCTTTGGAAGTACTGAAAACAATGATAGGGATGTGGCTCAGCTTTTTATCACTTTTTAATGTTCTCAATACATCTTTTCCGTCCCGTTTAGGCATATTAAGATCCAGTAGTATGAAACGAGTAGACTTCGTGTTTTTACTATTGGCCAGGTAATCAACGAGTTGTTCGCCATCTTCAAAAAAAAGTATAGTGTATTGTATTTTGTTATCTTCAAAAGCAGCCTGTACCAAAAACCGATCGTCGGCATCGTCGTCGGCCATTAATATTGTTTGACTCATCATAGAGATTCTTAGGAGTAAATAGTTTGCTTGGGTAAATATACGTAAAATTTGGCTCCTTGACCTTCTTCCCCTTTGGCTATAATGTAACCATTGTGGTTTGCCACAACCTTGCGGCAAACAGCTAAACCAATGCCTGACCCCTGAAATTTTTCCTGACCATGCAAGCGTCGAAAGATAACAAATATTCTTTCAGCATACTCCTTTTCAAACCCAATCCCGTTATCTGCAAAGGTGATACAGTAAAAAAGGTTGTATTCTTGGGATAATTTTATGTCGGGTACATCCGGGATATCATTTCCTAATACTTCCCGGCAAGTAATATCGATGACCGGTACACTAGCTTCTTTTGAGTATTTTATAGAGTTAGAAATCAGATTCTGAAAGAGTTGAGCCATTTGGCTACCATAGCCCGTAATGGTTGGTAACTTTTCATGTTTGATCACGGCAGAAGTTTTATGAATGGACTCTGATAGGTTGCCTTGTACCTCCATCAAGATTACATTTAAGTCTATTTGCTCGGCTATTTTGGTAGTGTCAATCAACCGGGAGAAAGAGAGTAAATCATCAATTAATAATTGCATCCGATTAGCCGACTTATCCACTTTATCAAGCATCATTCTTGATTCTGGCGCTAGCTCGGTACACCGGGTCAGGAGCAGGTCCGTAAACGACCTGATTTTTCGTAAAGGTTCCTGCAGGTCATGAGAGGCCACGTAGGCAAACTGTTCAAGTTCACTATTGGACCTGTTTAGGTTATCAACTTTATATTCCAACTCTATTTTGTAGAGCTTATTTCGTTTGAGTTCTCGTTCTAATAGTATAAAAGCCGAAATCAGGAAAGCTAAGGCTACGCACATGATAACCCAATTGAAACGAAAGATCTGTTGCTTATAGTTATTGCGACTTTGAAGTCGGTTGGTCATTAGTTTGTTTTCTATTCTTATCATATCACTCAGAAGACTATTCACATCACTAGTGAGAGACGTTCCATTGGCTAGCAGTTGATTTCTTTGCTCTGGTGTAAATTGCTTTGGGTTTTCTTTGGCAAATTTTTGAACCCGGGCCGAAAACTTAGCGAGGGCCTTAGCCAGTACATTGTATTTAAGAATCTGAGCCTCATTGTCTTTCACTAGTAATTGAAGCTCTTTTTTCTTAGCGGGTACCCCCTGGAGCTTTTTCTCCATCAATCTTCTATTTGTTTCGTCCGCTATGATTAGATACCCACGTCCGTAGTACGTTACTTCATACATAGACTTCTCCATGTCGTGAATCTTATCAAGGACCTGCTGAGAATGATCCACTCTTTCGGAATAGAAAACCAGTTCCTGGTTAATGGAATGGTAGCTAAATGAAAGAACAACAATCAGAAATACGGAGATAAGAAACAGGAAACGGATAGCCCATGACAGTTGTCCTTCATTCAGCGTTCTACTAAGCAAAGACAGGGAAGAGGGTTTATTCATTGAATCGAGGAAAGGAATTTGATACACGCAGAATATATTTCTACATTTCGGGGAAATTTTAACCCGATAATAGTTTTACCTTATGGAATATAAGTAGGTCCACTTGGGAATAATCCGTTTAATTTACACGGCAGAACAATTTGAGCGGTTGGAACTGACGGTTTTAGAAACTTTTTATCCGTAAAAAACGGACCAATGGTTTAATTGTGATAAAACTGGAATCATTTTTTTTAAAGGTATACAAAATTCTTATTTGAAGTTATGCAAAGACAAGCGCAAGTTCAACGTCAGACGTTGAAGTACTCCCCTTTACAGATTCAAATGCTAAATCTATTGCACCTCACAACTATGGAGTTGGAGCATAGAATTAAGGATGAAATGGAGGAGAATCCGGTCTTAGAAGAAGGTGCAGACAAAGAAAATACTGAGGCTGATTTGCGGGATGATATCTTGGATAAAGGTGAAACGGTGGGTGTAGGTAATGACGAAATGCCTTCCGTGCGGGACTATTATGATTGGGATGAGTTTAAAGATAACGATATTCCGGATTATAAAACCTATTCAAATAACTACACACCTGACGATGAGCTCTACACTCGCCCGATGGTGGAAACAATCTCATTCCGTGATGAATTAAAGGAACAAATCCATTTTCTCCGCCTCACCGAAAGACAACAACTCATTGCCGACTTTATCTTAGACTCTTTGGATGAGGACGGTTTTCTTCGTCGCGATGCGGATATCATTGCTGACGACATTTCCTTTGCCAATAGCTTGTTTATTGATCCACAGGAAGTTGAGTTAATGATAAAAATGATTCAGCAACTTGATCCTCCCGGTATAGCGGCCCATGATCTCCGCGAGAGTTTGTTGATTCAGCTTAACCGCATGAACAATCGTCCGGCTGCGTGGGAGATGGCGCTGCGGATAGTAACCGATATGTTTGATGAGCTGGGAGGACGAAATTATGACAAGATCATGCGAGTGCTTGAACTGAAAGAAGAGGAACTCAAGGAGATTTTGCAGGTAATCGTTTCTCTAAATCCCAAACCTTCTTCCAGCCTTCGTAATGATAGCACTATCAATGAGAGTATCAAACCAGATTTTCTGATGCGGTACGTCGACGATGACGAAATAGAAGTACAGCTTGCCTGGGGTAACAGCCCGGCGTTACGTATGAGTAAGGTATTCACAAAAATGGCTGAGGAGAAAAATGATCGGGCTACGCGTCAGTTCCTTAAAAATAAAATGAATTCTGCCAAGTGGTTTATTGACGCCATCAAACAACGTGAAACGACGATGCTGAATACCATGAAGGCGATTGTCAAGTTGCAATATGAGTATTTTCAGGCCGGTAATATCAAAAAGCTGCGGCCGATGATTCTGAAAGATGTAGCAGAAATAATCGATATGGATATTTCCACTATTTCGCGGGTTACCACAAATAAGTACGTTCAGACTCCGTTCGGTATTGTTTTATTGAAGGACCTCTTTACCGAGGGTGTCGCCAAAGAGGATGGTACGGAAGTTTCTAACCGTGCCATACAGGAAGCGATCCGTGAAATTGTAGAAGTCGAGGATAAAAGGCATCCGCTAAATGATCAACAAATTACGGATCTCCTGGCAAAACGTGATTATATAGTGGCTCGTCGTACCGTTGCTAAGTATCGTGAACAACTCCACATACCTACCTCACGGTTGAGAGTAGAAATAAATTAAAAAAAGTATCCGCCTTTAGAACTGACCAAACCACGAAACAATCGATAATATCCAATGAAAAAAATATTAGTAGTTGATGACGAAGGAGATATTTGCATGTTACTAAAGCGGTTTCTGTCAAAAAATGGATTTGAAGTTGAAACAGCACAAACCGGTAAACGAGGGCTGCAATTAGTGGATGAGTTTCAGCCCGACCTGGTCATGACTGACTTCCGTTTGGGGGATTTGACGGGGTCTGAGCTACTGGTTAGTATTAAAAAGAAACTCCCTCAGGTACCAGTTCTTGTCATTACCGGCTACTCAGATATCAAAACTGCGATTAGCGTGATGAAGCAGGGCGCTTACGACTACATCACCAAGCCGCTATTTCCTGATGAGATATTAGTGACAGTAAAAAAGGCACTGAGTGACTCCAAAGAAAGTCATCAAAACGAATCAATACCAACCTCTAATTCGGCTAAAAATGGGAGCTCTGGTACAAAAGGTGGTAAGTTTTCCTCAGGATATATTATTGGGCAAAGTAAAGTCTCCGATGAGCTATACCGGCAAATTGACTTGGTCGCACCTACTAATTTTAGTGTTATTATTTACGGAGAAAGTGGGTCAGGAAAAGAGGCAATTGCTCACGAAACTCACAATCGCTCTACCCGGCGTAATAAGCCTTTTGTGGCCATGGATTGCGGGGCTATTTCCAAAGAGCTAGCGGGTAGTGAGCTATTTGGTCACGAAAAAGGATCCTTTACCGGAGCTTTACAAACTAAGATTGGTCACTTCGAAATGGCCAACGGTGGAACGCTTTTTTTGGATGAGGTTTCTAATCTCTCCTATGAAATTCAGATGGCTTTACTGCGGGTGGTACAAGAGCGCAAACTACGCCGCATTGGGGGCAATAAAGAAATTGAACTTGATGTCAGGATCATTGTAGCCAGTAACGAACGGCTCCTGGAAGCCGCTAAAAAGGGAAAGTTCAGAGAAGATCTTTTCTATCGCTTCAATGAATTCAGCATGGAAGTACCTGCTTTGCGAGACCGTAAGGATGACATCATGCTATTTGCAGAATCATTTCTGGATGCTACCAACAAAGAGCTTGGAAAAAAAATCAAGGGATTTGCCGACGAGGTAATCCAGGATTTTATGAGTTATGACTGGCCTGGTAATTTACGTGAATTGAAGAACGTAATCAAACGGGCCACCTTGCTTTCAAACGGCGATCGTATTGAAGAAAAAGCATTACCCTTCGAAATTGCTAATTTTCAAAGGCTGCGAGAAATGGATGAAGAATTCGCCACCGTTCCGGTATCAGCATCCCAGCCCGAGCTAGACCCTAGCCCAAGCCTCAAAACGGTAGCCAATGAAGCCGAATATGATATGATTATGCAAGTACTCCGTCAGGTAAACTATAATAAAAGTAAAGCGGCCCGAATACTTAATATTGATCGAAAAACGCTGTATAATAAAATGAAGCAATTTGATATGTAGTGAGGACTAACAATGAACAATGACTGATTTGAAAAAGATATTTCATTCCTTCGGAATTAATGATCTTCTCAACGCTTCTACAAGTGGATTACTGCTTTTTAAAGCGAATCGTACCGCAGAGAATGGTTCATTCAACTATGTTTGCTCCGTTGATAATGAAGCATCTCGTGCTTTTGTCGGTAAACCCAATTTGGAAGGATTGAACTGGCAAGAAATTACGGGTGAAGGTGAAGAGGAACTTTTAACCAATAATAGCGTTCGGGAGATTTTTTTTAAGGTAAGTAGCCAATGGTGCGAACTTAGTACTACCGCCGTTGATGAGAATCACTTTATGTGTACACTTACCAATATTACTTCCAGAAAACTAATTGAAGAAAGGGAGAAACGAACCCTGAACATCCTTTCTGATGCTGAACAGACTATGCGATTTGGGAGCTGGATCTGGGAGTTTGAAACCAATACTAATGAGTGGTCTCACGGAATATTTGATCTCCTCGGCTACACAATGGAAGAGGCAGCCATTATGACCCCGTCTTATGAATTCTATCTGCAACATGTCCACCCCGAAGATGTAGAATTGTTAAAAAAAACGGTAGAGGAGTCCAATAAGTCGATGAGCTCATTTAATGTGGAGTATAGAATCCTGACTAAAAGTGGCGAAGAAAAATACCTTGTAAGTAGAGGACAGTACTTGAAAGGAGATTCCACCCGTTTGGCAGCCTCCATTGGCAGCGCATTTGACCTAACGTCAATTAAGCGCATTCAAAATGAACTTGAAAAAAAGGTGGTTGAACTCAATCGATCTAATTTTGACCTGGAACAATTTGCCTATGTAGCCTCTCATGATTTACAAGAACCACTTCGTAAAATTGTTTCGTTTGGCGAGCGTTTAGAAACCCGTAGTCAGGGATTGCTTAATGAAGAAATGCGACTTTATCTGGACAGGATCCTCAATGCTACCCGTCGGATGCAGGATATGATTCATAATTTGTTAGAATTCTCTCTTGTCACCGGTTCAAAAGACGGTTTCGTAGAGACTGACCTTAATACAATTATGCATAGTACGCTCAGTGATATGGAGGTCGCTATTCAAACCAAGGATGCGGTTTTAAAAGTGGATAACCTTCCTACCATTGATGCTATCCCGACCCAGTTTTCGCAGTTATTCATGAATCTTATTTCCAATGCTTTGAAATTTACCCGTAATGAGGTAAGGCCTAAAATCACTGTGAAGTCAACTATCCTTTGTACGTCAGACCTCATACATTATGGGCTACCCTCAAATCGCCAATACATTCGATTAAGCTTTTCAGACAACGGTATAGGCTTTGAGAATAATGATTCCAGCCGGATTTTTACGCTCTTCCAAAGGTTACGCGGTCGTTCCGAGTTCGAAGGGGCGGGCATAGGTCTGGCCGTCTGTAAAAAAGTAGTCGAAAATCATTCGGGTATAATCATGTCGAACGGAAAGCCCGGTGAAGGCGCTACTTTTACCATGGTTCTACCCATGCGACAGTCTTGAAAGTTCCTTTACTGACTCTCTGATCCAACATCCCAGTGAATAAAAAACTGCGTGTACTCCTTGTCGATGACGATGAGGACGACTTTCTTCTTACGAGTGCTTATTTCAAAGACCTGACAAATTGGGATTTTCAACTACAATGGTGTCCCACCTATGAGAAGGCAGTCCATGATCTTGCAAATTGTAAACACGATCTTTACATTTTTGACTATTTGCTCGGGGCCAATACGGGTATTGATCTGATTGAGGAGGCAATCCGAAACAATTGCCAGGAACCGATAATTCTCTTAACCGGAAAGGGTGATGAGAAAATAGCGCTTGAAGCACTTCGTTTGGGCGCTGCCGATTACCTGATAAAAAGTGAATTAGGGCCTACAATTCTCGAACGAAGTCTTCGGTACGCCCTTGAACGTACGCAGGTAATAAAAGCACTTCGACAGAGTGAGCGGCGGTACAGAAGGATCTTTGAGGAATCAAAAGATATGCTATTTATCAGTGATTTATCGGGAAAAATTGTTGACATCAATGCGGCCTCGGTAGTACTTACAGGTTATTCACAGGAAGAGCTTCTTACAAAATCGGTACTCGATTTGATGGATGGAAGTGATGTGCTCGAAACGTGGAGCATCATTGAAGATGAGCTTGAAATTCAGGGGAAAGAAGTTGTATTCTTTACAAAGGAAGGCGAAAAGAGGTTTGGGGTGCTTTCTGCAACTATTGAGCGTGACAATACCACTACCTATGCGCAAGGCAGGCTACACGATATTACTTCACAAAAAAAAACTGAACGAGAACGACTCTTTTCCGAAAAACTGGCTGTTACCAGTCGGTTGGTTCAAATGCTTGCGCACGAGGTGCGCAACCCTCTTACCAACGTCAATTTGTCTGCCGAACAGTTAGAGTCCGAGCTAGAAGACGAAGGTCTGATATTCTACACAGACATAATTAAGAGAAACTGTGGTCGGATTAACGACCTGATTACCCAACTACTACAATCATCCCGCAAAAGTGAATTTTCCTTGGGGAGCGGTTCGCTCAATCAAATACTCGACGAAATTTTACTCTCGGCTACCGATCGCCTCAGACTAAAAAGAATACAGGTTAAAAAATCCTTTACAAAGGAGGATACCGAAATAATGCTTAATGAAGAAATGTTCAAAATAGCCATCCTCAATCTTGTTACCAATGCAATCGAAGCCATGGAGGAAGGAGAAGGAGTTTTGAAAGTTACGACAAGACGCTTTGAGCAGGATGTGCAGATATTAGTGGCTGATAATGGAACCGGCATCAGTAAAAAAAATATGGCCCAAATATTCGAACCTTATTTTACCGGCAAGAAGTCTGGTATGGGAATCGGATTAGCGAGCACCTTGAATATTGTGCAGTCCCATAAAGGACGAATCGACGTCCAATCTGAGATAGGTGTCGGGACGGTCTTTACGCTGAGTTTTCCTATGGTAGAAGATACAGAAGTCAGGTGATAATATTCACCAACTTTTTAACTGTATGGTAAAGTTGGGGAAGTGGCTCCACTAGTTTTTGCCTGAATCGGTCTAAAAATTAGGTGACGTATCAGGTATACCTTTTGTTTGATAAGTAGTAAAACTAAACTATCTATCAGCTATGGGAATGCTAATTTTCTTTATTGTTAGTTTAATTGGGGGTGTCATGGCGGGTTTTTATGCCGAAAGAATTTTCGAATCTGATAGTAGTTACTACGGTTATGGTAGCAAGCAGTCAAATGTATCTATCATGAGTCGACTGAGGAAAATTTCCCGTCAAATATAGTTAGTAGTTTGTTAACGAATAGCTTGTCGAAAAAAGGTAGGGGTACAACCCTTTAATCTTCGAAAGCTTTGGTTAAAGTGTGAAAGACTATTAAATCCTACCTGAAAGCAAATTTCACTTACGGCCAAGTCGGTGGTAATAAGCAAACTGCAAGCCTGACTCAACCGTATTTCATTTAAGAAAGTTAGGTAGGTTTTGCGGGTCCGCAGTTTAAAAAACCGACAAAACGCCGATGGTGTCAGTGAAACCAAAGCCGCTACTTCTTCAATGGTGATGGTACGGTGGTATTCCTGAAATGAGAAGCCCATGACTCTGTCCATTCTATTACTCACTATTTCTTTCGAGAATTGGTCGCCATCCTGCAATGACATTTTTTGCAATTCTTTACTTTCGCACAGCAGCTTTAACAGCCCAAAACCCTTAATAAGTTTATCCATACCGGCTGTTTTTTCCATTTCTACCATAAGTACCGTGGCATATTTCTGAGTGGTACCTTCTACTACATACCCCGGTCCTGATTGGGCGAGCCAATGCCTGGCACCTCCCATCTCGTCTGTTTTCCAGAAGCTTTTTCCGGCGTAACTTTCGTCAAAAAATATAGATACACTCGCTACTTCCAGTTCTCTTTCAAAGTAATGGCTATCGCACCGAAACACATGAGGAAGCTGCTTGCCAATCACGAATACATCTCCGGGCGCAAAACGCCCAACGTAGTCACCAGCCACTAAGGTACCTTCCCCAGATTTAATGAGGGTAAACTGAACCTCCTTATGCTGATGTAGCTTGTCGTAAAAGTAGGGTAGCCTTTCAGCCTGAACGCGGAAAACCTCTTTTCTGGTCTGTGGTATTTGAAAAGAAATTGGTTTCATTTGTCGTAATTTATACTAGCTAACCGCACTTATGTCGACAAAAGTGGTCAAAATGCCATTAGTAATGGTGTTGTTTCCCTTATTTCTTCCTTCCGTTTCATTTTATCTTTGTGTTTAACTTCAAACCAACTTTACCATGAACGTCACCTGGCAAGGGGTATACCCCGCACTTACAACAAAGTTTACATCGGATGATACGCTCGATTTAACGACCTTCAATTTTAACCTGCAAGCCCAACTGGAAGCGGGGGTAGACGGTATTATCCTGGGAGGGTCGCTGGGGGAAGCTAGTACGCTATCCATGGATGAAAAAGAATTATTGGTAAAGTTTGCCGTTGAGAAAGTGGAGGGGAAAGTGCCGGTAATTCTGAACATAGCCGAAGGAGCAACCCAGGAAGCGGTGCGGATTGCCGAATCAGCGGCTTCGTTGGGGGCAAGCGGGCTAATGCTACTACCTCCCATGCGCTACAAAGCTGATGATAGAGAGACCTTAGCATTTTTTAAGGCTATTGCAACATCCACTGTCTTACCCATTATGATTTATAATAATCCGGTGGATTATAAAATAGAAGTTACGACGGATATGTTTGAGGAATTGTTGGAACTAGAAAATATTCAGGCCGTGAAAGAATCTACCCGTGATATTTCGAACGTTACCCGTCTACGTAATCGCTTTGGTGACCGGATTAAGATACTATGCGGGGTTGACACCTTAGCCATGGAAGAACTCGTGATGGGAGCAGACGGATGGGTAGCTGGTTTGGTGTGTGCCTTTCCAAGGGAGACTGTTGCCATATACCGGCTGGTAAAGGCCGGACGCCTTGACGAGGCAAAAGTCATTTATCGTTGGTTCATGCCTTTACTCGAACTGGATCTTCACCCCAAACTGGTTCAGTATATCAAATTTGCCGAGGCGAAATGTGGCATCGGTACCGAGTTCGTTCGTCTACCTCGTTTACCTTTGATAGGTCCGGAGCGTGAAAGGGTTGAGGCTATCATTGAAAATGGTCTGCAAACTCGGCCTACTTTACCCGACTATTTATCCTTGTAAGTACCATGGTAGACCAGCATTTCTTTTGCATCGACGCCCACACCTGCGGTAATCCGGTGCGGGTTGTTACCGGGGGAGCTATACCTCAATTGGTAGGTGCCACCATGAGTGAAAAGCGCATCCATTTCTTGCGGGAATACGATTGGATCCGGAAAGGGCTCATGTTTGAGCCACGGGGACACGACATGATGTCGGGCAGTATACTGTACGCTCCCATCGACCCAGCCAACGATGCCGCGGTACTCTTCATCGAGACCTCGGGTTGCCTGCCCATGTGCGGGCACGGAACAATCGGGACCGTCACAGTAGCGATTGAGCAGGGCCTGGTAACTCCCAAAATACCCGGTATTCTTAAACTTGAAGTACCGGCTGGATTGATTACCGCCGAATACCAGATGGTGGGCAAGAAAGTCAAGTCAGTAAAAATAACCAATATCAAATCATACCTGGCCGCCGAGGGTATTTCGGTTGAGTGCCCCAACCTTGGTACTCTGACGGTAGATGTGGCCTACGGGGGCAATTTTTACGCCATCGTGGATCCTCAGCCTAACTTTCCGGGTCTCCATCACTATAAAGCTGAGCAACTTATTGCTTGGGCGAGAGTTTTACGGGAGCGGATCAATGAATTTCATTCTTTTATTCATCCGGAAAATCCGTCCATCCATGGCCTGAGTCATATACTGTGGACTGGTGATACCATTGATCCTGCTTCTACAGCTCGTAATGCGGTATTTTATGGTGATAAAGCGATTGATCGTTCGCCCTGCGGAACGGGTACCTCGGCTCGTATGGCTCAGTGGTTTGGTAAAGGGAAGCTGAGGAAGGGGGAGGAATTCGTTCACGAAAGTATCATCGGTTCCAAATTTATCGGTCGGATTGAGCAGGAAACGGAGCTAGCTGGTCTGCCAGCCATAATTCCAAGTATTGAAGGTTGGGCGATCATTCATGGATATAATCACATTATATTTGATCATGATGATCCTTATGTCCATGGTTTTCAGGTAATTTAGACTCGACTACTCCTAAACTCTTTCCTAATCCGATGAAGTACTACGTCCTACCTTTGGTATTCTTTTTTTCTTCCGTTGCTTTTGCGCAGCAAGGACAGCAATTTTTTGCACCGGTTAGTTTTTCCAAGGTTAACATCACGGATAAATTCTGGAAGCCAAAAATGGATAAAGTAGCGACAGCTACTTTGCAGGCCTGTATCTACCAAACAGAAGAAAAAACGGGTCGGATCCGAAATTTTGAAAAAGTAGCGAGTGGAAAGGGCGGGAAGCACGAAGGGATTTTCTACGATGATTCGGATGTATTCAAAGCGCTGGAAGCCATTGCGTACTCACTCAAAACGAATCCTAACCCTGAGCTGGAAGCTAAGGCGGATTCCTGGGTTGATAAAATAGCGGCGGCCCAACTACCTGATGGTTACCTGAATACTTACTATACCTTAACCGGCCTCGACAAGCAATGGACGGATATGAGTATGCACGAGGACTACAACGGAGGGCATTTGATCGAAGCGGCTGTTGCCTACCACGATGCGGTAGGTAAGCGAAAACTATTAGACGTAGCCACCCGGTGGGCCGATCATTTCGATTCTTTGTTTGGCCCCGAGAAAAAGCACTGGGTGACTGGTCATCAGGAGTTAGAGCTTGCCCTTGTTAAGTTATATAAAGCCACCAACGATAAAAAGTATCTTTCCCTAGCCCATTGGCTACTGGAAGAGCGGGGGCATAATTATGCCAAAGGCTACACTTGGGACGATTGGAAAGATCCGGGTTATGCCCAGGATTTAGTACCGGTCAAGGAGCAAAAAGAAATTACCGGGCACGCCGTGCGGGCTATGTACCTGTATACCGGTGCCGCCGATGTGGCGGCTTTAACCGGTGATTTTGCCTACATGAATGCGATGAAAACCGTTTGGGAAGACGTGGTCTTTCGGAATATGTACATTACCGGAGGTATTGGTGCTTCGGGCCGGAACGAAGGGTTTGGGGTTGATTTTGACTTGCCCAATGAGCAGGCTTACTGCGAAACCTGTGCTTCGGTAGGGATGGTATTCTGGAATCAACGCATGAATGCCCTGACGGGCGAAAGTAAATATATCGACGTGCTCGAAAGGAGCCTGTACAACGGTGCATTAGATGGTCTTTCGTTGAGTGGTGATCGTTTCTTTTACGGTAACCCGCTGGCGTCAACGGGCACTCACTCCCGTCGGGAATGGTTTGGTACTGCCTGTTGCCCTTCCAATATCGCTCGCTTGGTGGCTTCCTTAGGGGATTATATTTATGCCAAATCAGAGATAGGTATCTGGGTGAATTTATTTATTGAGAGTGACACAAAACTTTCTTTAAAAGAAGGGGAAGTCGCCATTCGGCAGGAAACACGTTATCCCTGGGATGGCTCGGTAGAGCTCACTGTAGAGCCGATTAAAAAAATGAAATTCACCGTCCATTTACGGATTCCGGGTTGGGCTTCCCAAACTCCGGTACCGGGGGATTTGTACGCGTATAATTCTACGGCACCGGATAAGGTACAGCTGACCGTGAACGGGAAACCCTTTGATTATACCATAGAATCAGGCTACGCGGTGGTGGATCGTGAGTGGGAAAAAGGGGATAAGGTCGTCATGGTACTTCCGATGGAAGTCAGAACGGTACGATCAAAGTCTGATTTGACCTATAATACCGACCGGATTGCTATTCAACGGGGCCCATTGGTGTACTGTGTCGAGGGGGCTGACAACGATGGGAAAGCTTGGGATTTTATTGTACCGGAAAACACTTCTTTCAGTACCGAGTCTACTAACATACTTTCCGAGCCAATTGTAGCCATTAAGGGAGAGGCAGTGTTTTTAGATGTTTCGCCGGACGGGTACTCGGTTTCGACCACCCGAAAACCTTTAACCGCCATACCGTATTATACATGGTGTAATCGGGGTAGTAATCCTATGCAGGTGTGGCTACCTACCAAAATAAATGATCTAAAAGTAAATCGCTAAATGAAGAGTATTGGCATACTGGGCGGGGGAATCAGTGGGTTATTTTCTGCCTACTACCTGCTCCGCGAAGGGTATCAGGTAACGATTATTGAGAAGGGGAGTTTTCAGGATGGGTGCTCCTTTGGCAACGCCGGCATGATTGTACCCAGCCATATTATACCTCTGGCCCAACCGGGTATGATTGCGAAGGGAATGCGCTGGATGTTGAATTCGGAGAGTCCCTTCTACGTAAAACCCCGATTAAGCTGGGAATTAGGTAAGTGGGGTTACCTGTTTTGGAAGTATTCCACCGACGCGCATGTAAAACGTTCAATTCCTATCCTACGGGACATAAGTCTGCTTAGTAAACGTCTTTTTCAGGAATTATCTGAGGAGGATGAGCTAGCCTTTGGCTGGAAAGAGAAGGGACTACTAATGCTTTTTAAAGATGCCGCTACCCGGCACGAAATGGAGGAGGAGGCTAGTATTGCTACTAAGGCGGGTATTGAAGCGCATGTACTATCCGGAACCGAAGTACAGGCGCTAGAACCAGATGTGAAAGTAGGAGTAGAGGGGGGAGTATACTACCCCGGCGACGCCCACATTTATCCTAATGAACTAATCCAAAACCTGGTAAAACTATTGCTTTCCAAGGGGGTAAGTATTCTTGAAAATGAATCGGCTGAAGATTTTGACGTTCGGGACGGTCTGGTGGCTTCGGTTAGCACGCAAGCGGGTACTCACCAATTTGACGAAGTAGTAATTGCCACCGGGTCATGGTCGCCCCTGCTTACCCAAAAGCTTGGTATAAGCCTACCTTTGCAAGGAGGGAAGGGGTACAGCTTTATGGAATCAGACGTAAAATCGTCCATCAGGATACCTGCAATCATGATGGAGGCGCGGGCAACGGCTACTCCGATGGGAGACGGTATTCGTTTTGCGGGGACTCTCGAAGTTGCGGGTACTGACATGACCATCAACATGAACCGGGTGAAGGGAATACACCAGGCGATCAAGAACTACTACCCTGAACTGGACGTAGCTTTTCCGAAAAAAGAAGAAGTATGGCGAGGACTACGGCCGTGCTCACCCGATGGTTTGCCCTACATTGGCAGGGTGAAGGGATTTGAAAATTTAACCTTGGCAACCGGCCATGGTATGATGGGAGTGAGCCTTGGGCCTGCCACCGGAAAACTCATAGCCGAAATAGTTTCTTCACATACGACTAGTATGCTTGTGACTCCTTTTGAGCCGAGGCGGTTTGGGTGACCCTGAGTTGAAGAAAATAAAACGCCCACTTTTTCTGATTGGAAGAGTGGGCGTTTTGGTAGTTAAAGGACTCCTTGGGGTTGGTTCTATTAATGTAAAGTTTTATCCATATTAGCGGCCATCCTCATGAAGAAAGGTGGTGGAGTTTTTTAGTACTTTTAGAATCAGATACAATAGGATACTGGCAATACACAAAATCATCCAGTGGGTATTACGGAAGCTGATGTCTTTATAAACAATGTACTCACCGAGTACATCAAAAATAAAGAATAAGATAAATATAGCGGCAAAACCATTTTTTTCTTGTCTTAGTACTTTTTTTAGACTGAATCTCAGGTTGGGGCTTTTCCATTGACTCACGTAAGGGATGATCGCGGGGGTTTTGCTGGCCCATGTCCGGAATTTCTCGCCAAATTTTCCTTCAATAAACTGCTCCTCGGCATACATTATGCGCTCGTAGTACATCCAGTACATCAAGGTAAAGGCAATGATAAACCAGGTGTCCTGGGTAAGCATGGCAATGCCAAGCCACATAAAAAAATTACCCACGTAGAGGGGATGGCGAACAGTAGAGTAAATACCCGTGGTGTTCAGCGTATCTGCTACCTGCTCTTCGGTATTACGACCCGAGGTGTTTTTGGGAGTAAAGCCAACGGTAACTACCCTGATGAATTGACCGAATAAAGCGACGGCTAAACAAAAATATTGGTAAGCGTCGGAGGTAAGTGGGGCGGCCGATAATTGCGAGTTATACCAAACAACGTATCCGTGCACGCTCAGGGCAACCGCTAAAATGATAAGTGGCAGGACTCCACGGTATTTAAATAGCCAATTTCCCTGCTTATCAAATTCCTTAATTAATTCCATTAGTATACTTTTTAGTGTCAGAGTAACGGCAAACTTAAAAAAAAATATTGTAAGTAGAGGCAATAAAAAGCGGGTAGGCCTTACTAAGGCTACCCGCTAACCACTAAAATTTTATATAAGTTCTACCTATGCCTCCACTAATTCCAAAGGAGTTTCCTCATTTTTTTGCGGCTTTATTGCATTGCTTGACATAAATGAATAAACCGCTGGAATTACGAATAGTGTAAGTACGGTGGAAAATAACATTCCTCCCACTACCGCAATACCCATAGAAACCCGGCTTTCGGAACCTGCTCCTAAGGCCAATGCAATCGGGAGAATACCCAGAATAGTACATAGACTGGTCATCAAAATAGGGCGGAAACGGGATACTGCCGCCTCGATGGCCGCTTGATACTTCGGTACTCCTTCTTCTTTGCGTTGGTTTGCAAATTCCACGATCAAAATCCCGTTTTTAGTCACCAGACCTACCAATACGATGATACCGATCTGACTGAAAATATTCATGGTTTGTCCGAAATCCCAGAGTGATATTAATGCTCCACAGACTGCGAGAGGTACCGTAAGAAGAATGATAATAGGATCAACGAAGCTTTCAAACTGTGCTGCTAGAATCAGGAAGATCAATACTAATGAAAGCAAGAAGGCAAACAAAAGGCTATTGGAGCTTTCCTTAAACTCACGTGAATTTCCGTCCAGCGATTTAGAGAAGGTATCGTCTAATACCTCATTACCAATTTTTTCCATTTCGTTAATACCTTCCCCTAACGTGACGCCTTTGGCCATATTGGCAGATACCGTTGCCGAAATATACCGATTGAAGCGGAGCAGCTGAGGTGGAGAGCTTTGCTCGGTGAGTTTCACTAGGTTGTCAAGCTGCACCAATTCACCATTTTTATTTTTTACGTATAAAGATCTTAGGTCCAGCAGGTCATTCCGGTCGGAACGATCAATCTGACCAATCACTTGGTATTGTTTACCATCCTGAATAAAATAGCCAAACCGACGACCACTTAGCCCTAGTTGGAGTGTCTGGCCCACATCCTGAATCGATACCCCGAGGCTCTGTGCCTTTTCACGGTCAATCTCTACCCGAATTTCGGGTTTCGTAAATTTCAGGTTAGCATCCACGCCTTCGAGTTTAGGGTTAGCCTGCGCCATTTCGAGTACTTTGGGAAGGTATTCTTTCAGCTTTTCAAAATTAGGCGCCTGAATGACGTATTGGATAGGTTGGCCCCGTGAGCGACCGGCGTTGATGGTCTGATCCTGGGAGAAAATTGAACGAGCGCCCGAAAACTTTTTAAGTTTTGGAGTAAGGTCATCTACGATTTCCTGTTGTGACCTTTTCCTGTTGCTAGGTTCAGTTAGTACGATCCGGGTAAAACCTGAGTTGGTAGAGGCAGAACCAAAACCTGGGGAAGTAATGGTCACAACCCCGTCTCGCTCAGTAGAATCGAGTTCGTTGTAGATAAATTGCCCAACTTCATCCATGTACTTTTGCATGTACTCAAAAGTAGCGCCTTCCTGAGCGGTACTGCTCACCCGGAAATTACTTCGATCTTCGAGCGGTGCTAATTCGGAAGGGATCCGGTTTTCGGTCATTAAGTAGTAGCTAATTCCAACGAAAGCCACCATCAGTACCCACGTTACCCAGCGGAAACGCATGAATGTTTGTAGGGAAGCTTCGTACCCATCGGTCAGCCATTTAAAAAATGGCTCAGTTTTCCGGTAGAGCCAAGGTTGACGTTGCCGGGTCTTCAAAATACGTGAGCTGAGCATCGGGGTGAGGGTCAGCGATACAAAAGCAGAAATAATAACCGAGCCCGCTACCACGATTCCAAATTCGCGGAACAAACGCCCCGTTACTCCTTCCAGAAAAATTACGGGCAAGAATACCGCGGCTAGCGTGACCGTAGTAGAAATAACCGCAAAGTAGATTTCCCTTGCTCCGGCGTAAGCGGCTTGCACCGGCGACATTCCTTCTTCTACCTTGGCGTAAATGTTTTCCAGCACCACAATTGCGTCGTCTACCACCAAACCGATTGCTAGTACGATACCCAAAAGGGTTAGTACGTTGATGGAAAATCCGAAAAGGTACATGATGAAAAATGTACCAATCAATGAGATCGGAATAGCCGTTAAAGGAATAAGAGTTGAGCGCCAGTCGCGTAAGAATATAAAGATGATAAGGGCCACCAGAATAAAGGCAATAATAATAGTTTCCTCCACCTCAGCGATAGAAGCTTTTACGAATTTTGTGTAGTCTGTTCCTAGTTCTACCTTAACATCAGGAGGTAAGTCAACCTTGATCTTTTCGAGGCGATCTTCGAGAGCCGATACGATGGCAATATGGTTTGCTCCCGGCTGCGGAATGACCGCAACGGCTACCATCGGTACTGCGTCGCGTTTGAGTAGCGTACGCTCGTTTTCCGGGGCAAGTTCGGCAAAGCCAACATCTTTGAAGCGAACGATCCGGTTTGACTCTTCCTTGATAATCATATTATCAAAGTCTTCGACGGTCCGTAAACGCCCCAGAGTTCTTACGGTGAGCTCCATGTTCTGGCCTTCAATACTGCCGGAAGGCAGCTCTACATTCTGGCGGGCTAACGCAGAAGAAATATCGACAGCAGTCAGGCGATACGCCGCCATTTTTGCCGGATCAATTCGTAAGCGCATGGAGTATTTTTTCTCGCCCCAGATTTGCACACTACTTACTCCGGCGATGGTCTGAAATTTCTCCTTAAATTGTCTGGTAACGATATCATTCAGATTAAGAAGAGAGCGTGAATTACTTTGAACATTTATAAACCAAATGGGCGAAGAATCGGCGTCTGCCTTGGCTACAATAGGCGGGTCAACGTCCGGTGGCAGGTTTCTTGAGGCACCCGAAACCCGGTCACGAACGTCGTTGGCGGCGGCTTCCATATCAACCCCGAGATTAAACTCTACGGTTATGCTACTTCTTCCGTCACGACTGGATGAGGAAAGGGTTCGGATACCAGCAATACCATTGATAGATTCTTCCAATGGCTCGGTGATCTGAGATTCAATAATTTCGGCATTGGCTCCTGTATAGGAAGTACTAACAGTAACCACCGGAGGGTCGACACTAGGGAACTCCCTAACCCCCAGGTAGAGGAAGCCAATTACTCCAAATAATATGATGACTAATGACATCACAATAGCGAGTACCGGCCTCTTAATGCTTATGTCTGATAAACTTGCCATGTGTTGATTTTAATAATTGTATCGTAGTTCTATTAACTGAAAGACTTAATTGTTTACAAGACGTTTCAAACGGGTTAATCCCTTATTTCTCTGATATCTACAATAGCATCAGGTTTAATCTGTAAAATTCCGGAAATGATGAGGGTATCATGTGCGGCCAAGCCTTTCAAAATTTCCATATCGGAGGCACCACGATTCCCCACGTCAACGAGGCGGGTTACCGCTTTGCCATTCTTAACTAAGTACACTTTATGACCATTCATTTCCGGAATTACGGCTTCATTTGGTACGGTAATGGCGGTTTTCTTTGAACCAATAATCAATTCTATACGGGCAAATGCTCCGGGGATCAAGTCGCTGTTTGCATTAGGGCTAGTTGCCCTCATTTGTAAGGTTCTGGTTTGGGGATCAATCTTAGGATCAATGGCGTACACTCGTCCGGTATGTTTAACGTCAGAGCTTTCGGTTACGTATTCAATAATACTGCCGGTTTTAATTTTATCGGAATATTTAGCCGGTATCGAAAACTCCACTTTGGCAGGGTTTGTATTGGTTAGACTACTGATTCGGGTAGCCGGAGTCAGGTAACTACCTTCACTTACGTAGCGAAGGCCTAGCCGCCCGCCGAATGGCGCTTTCAGGGTAGTCTTAGCTAGCTGAGCTTCGATGTTTTCAATATCTGCTTCGATAGTTTTTACCGAGGTAAGGCTGACATCATATTCACGCTGACTAATGGCCTCTTTTTCGAGTAGCCTTCTTTGCCGGAACTCGTTTTCCTCGGCTAACTTTTTACTATATTCTAATTTTTTTTGTTGTGCCTGCAGATCATCATCATTGATTGTAAGTAAAGTCATTCCTTTCTGCACATATTGCCCCTCCTTGAAATAGATATGGGTTATTTTGCCGGAAACTTCACTTCTTATATCCACTTCTTCGTTTGCCAGAACTGTCCCGGTCGTTTTTACAATGTCATCGAGAGAGGATGGCGAGATGACCATTACAGAAACAATGGTTTTCCCTCCTCCGGGCTTTTGTGGGGCGACTGCGCCGGCAATTTTCGTTTCTTTACTAGTGTCGAAATATTCTTTTAATCGGGGGTAAAAAAACAGGCCCGTAATCACAAGCAAGATAAGGGCGGTAAGCAGGCGTTTGGTAATTGTATTCATGTAGATGTTAAAGAAACGTATAATAAGAAGGTAGGGGCGTCCCGCAAAAGGAACAACCGCATTAGACTAGAAGTTTTATTTGGCACAAAAATAATCATTGATTCAAAAAAAAAGTTACCCGAATTTTTCGGGTAACTTTTTCAAGTATTATTTACTTGGTAATGGGTGACTTATTTGTCCCACCATACTTTACCATCTAGGTCATCCTTACCACCCATTGATTGTAGGGCAGTTTCATAATTTACACCGTTTAAGTCACGCTCCGTGGTAGGATACCCCTGACGACGTGGAATCAAACCGCTTGGTGAAATAGTGGAAGCAGGAGGAGACAAGGTTGGAAAACCTGTACGACGCCAATCAGCCCACGCCTCATAACCATTTAGGAACTGAGCTACCCACTTCTGAGTAATAATTTGCTCCAAACCTTTTGCCGGGGCATATACCACGCCGGGCTGTGCAATATAGGCTGCATGACCAGCGGCAGAGTAAACACCATACTGACCGAAGGAAGCTTCGATACCTTTGTTGTAGTACGTTGCTGCGTCACCCGTAATCCAGCCACGAAGTGCACCTTCGGCCAGCGAGAACTGCATCTGAGCGTACGTCATGACGTAGCCAGGTGAAGTTTGCGAACGCATTGCTATGCCCAGGAACGAAACTTGTCCGTTAGGAATAGCACCCGCTGCACCTTGCTCTAATCCGTAAGGCATACCAACGTATGACTGAGAAAGTACTGCCTTGTCAGCGAATACAGGTAAACGTGGATCGCTGTATCCAGCAAGAAAATCTACCATCTTCTTGCTTACGCAGAAGTCAAGGCGAGTTTGGAAACGATCTTCCCAAGGGCTATCGTTGTTTTCATCGGCCAGGAATTGATACTTTACGTTCTGGGCGTTGCTTGAAATTATGCCATCTGCAAAAGCACTGGCGAACTCAGTTTTACCTTTTTCAGGATTAGCCTTTGACAGACGAAGTGCCATTACGAGGCGCATCGAGTTAGCGAAATGCTTCCATGAATCCATGTTACCATCCAATAGCTGATCACCTTTGATGGTACCCGCAGTAATTTGAGCAGATGCCTCTTTGAGTTCAGTGAATAGGCTAGTGTAGATAGCTTCTTGCTTGTCGTATGCAGGCTTAAAGTTCTCTCTTCCTTCCAATGCCTGAGTGTAAGGAATATCTCCCCACCGGTCAGTAATGTGCCAGAACATATAGGCCTTTAAAATGCGCGCAGCAGCAATTTGGTTGTTGTTAGCACCATTCTGTGCCGCAACTCCTTTGGTAGCCTCATCCGTATTGAGGCTTATAATTTGCTGAATATTAATCAACGAACTTGAATAAAACCCGTTAAAACTAAATTCCTGAGTACCATACCGAGAGCTTTCCGTGTAAAATTTCTCGGATATTTGCTGTGAATAGAGCGTAGGATCTATATCCGAAACAGGCCCGATGATTCCCCTTACTGCCGTTGTAAATAAATTAGACGTAACCGGAATAGATGGGTTATTAGGATCTACGTTCATGTCCCCAAAATCGCTTGGGTTACAGGATACGATTGCGGTGGCCATCAGGGCCGCAAACAATGATATTTTAAAATTCTTTTTCATATACAATTTTTTTCTTTCGTGAAATATATTTTTAGAAGCCAAGCTTTACGTTCACACCGAATGTAGTAGTACCAGGTAGCTGCCCACCTTCTGACCATACACTTTCAATTTCGGATGGGTCAAGACCCTGAACAGGCTGGCTAATTCTCCACAAGTTACGACCAACTACCGCCACGTATACCGAACGAATACCAGCCTTCTTCAAAATGTCAGAAGGTAGGTTGTAGCCAAGGCTTAACTCACGAAGCTTCGCGTAGCTAGCATCATATAACCAGTTCTCAGCCAAACGGAACAGAGACTTGTGGTAATCAATGGCTTCAACATAGTTTTGGTTTACACTACCGTCGGCCAATACACCGTCAGCACGTATACCACCACCATCAGCAACCGGACTACGCTGCGGGTTACCTTTGTCATTAAGTCCAACTGTTGCAATTCCTAGTCCAGAGTAAGCATTGAACATCTGTGATACAGAGTAGATTTTTCCACCTTGCTGAAAGTCAATGCTGAAGTTCAAAGTAAAGTCCTTGTACGTCATGGTGTTGATTACGCCACCTGACCAGTCGGGTAGGAATGAACCAAGATTTACGTTGTTGTCAAACAAAAAGGCACCATTGGCACCAACGAGGCGGTTGCCATTGTCGTCCCGACGGAAAGCACGGCCGATTAGTGTACCGAAAGGCTCACCCACTCTGGCATTTACAGTAGGACCAAAGGCGGTACTTGAACCAGAAGTATTAGCTCCAGCGGAATACACACGATTATTTGGTAGTTGGTAGTTGTCCAAGCCATCGGCTAGTTCTACTACCTCGGTACGTGCTCTGGCAAGGTTTACATTGATGCTCCAGTTGAAGTCATTACTTCTAACGGGGATAAACGATGCAGCTAATTCAACTCCTTTGTTGGTGATTTTACCAGCGTTAACCATCGCTTGAGTATACCCACTGGTAGCGGCTACGCTCAAAGGAAGAATTTGGTTGGTGTTATCACGCTTGTAAACGGAAAAGTCCAAGCCAATACGGTTGTCAAAGAACCTAACTTCAGCACCTAAGTCATAAGAAGTAGAGAGCGTTGGTAGGAGGTTAGCATTTGGCAAACGACCAGGAAGGTTCTGAGTCGGTAATGATCCGTAAGGGTTACCCACTGAGAAAGTATTGAAGATCTGATAAGGATCGGTATCGCTACCCACTTTCGCCCAACCTGCCTTAATCTTACCGAACGAAAGAATACTTTGACCTTTCATGAATTCGCTAAATACAAAGCTACCCGACACGGATGGGTACAGGTATGAGTTGTTAGAGGCCGGAAGAGTAGATGACCAGTCATTACGGGCTGATCCGTCAAGGTATAAAAAGCCTTTATAACCCAAAGATACCGTTGCGTATACCGAACGTACCTCTCTTTCCGAGAAATAGTTTGCAGTATTAGGACGATCCTTTGAAGCAGCGATGTTGTAGAAGTCAGGAATGCTCAAACCACCGTTGGTGCTTAAATTCGAGTACTCGATCGTGTTACGACGAATGTTTGCCCCTAGGTTGGCATCAAAGCTAATCTCACCAAAAGTTTTGTTGTACGTACCTAAGAATTCGTAGTTACGCTCACGTTTTTTGTTAAAACCAGTGAAGAATCCATCCTGATTCAAAGTACCCGATGCAATCCGGAAGTCATAACGGCTGTTTATAACATTGTCACGAATCCAGCCTTGCAGTTTGAAACCGGGTGCAACTTTGTACGCCAAGCTGATATCACCAAAAGTGCGATCTTGTGCACTGTTGAAAATATTTTCATAGGCATCAGTAAAAGGGTTGTCCCAGTACAATGGTTGGGTATCGTCGGGGCTTTTGATGTTCCATGAGTTGTATGATCCATCTGGATTCTTGTAGTCACGCAGGATATTCATATCAACCTGACGTTGGAACCACTGATTGAAGCTACCAGTCAGACCTTGACCGTATCCTTCCAAGGGACGGCCTTTTTGCTTTTCGTTTACTATGTTGATGTTGGTAGAGAATGTAAGCTTTTTCGAAATTTCGTAGCTGCCACCTAAGTTGATGTAGTTACGAACTTGCTCCGTGTTTGGGACAATCAAATTACGTGAGATATTGGTAACAGAAGCACGAAAGTTAGCCTTGTCGCTACCACCACTGATCGAAACGTTGTTGTTGAAGGTACGACCAGTGTCAAAGAAATCACGAATGTTGTTTGGTTGAGAACTAAAAGGTACCTCCTTACCAAACGCTGGGTTCGATGGGAACCAGCTATAATAAGGACGATACAAAGTTCCGTCCATCTTCGGTCCCCAGCTTTCGTCGGCTGAGTAGTCAGGAAGATTTTGACCTTGGTATGCCTGCCATGATGTGGGGTGAATAGCAGGGTTGTAGTCAAACTTTAAAAAATCCTGTGAATAACCTCCACCATACTCGTTCTGGTAAGCAAGTAAGTTGGATACCTTATCGAGGGTAGTTGCCGAGTTAACGTCAACCTGGATTTTTCCTTTTACGGATGACTTGGATGTAATTACAACAACACCCTCAGCGGCACGCTGACCATAGATAGCCGTTGCCGATGCACCTTTCAATACGGTGATAGTCTGAACGTTGTCCATGTTTACGGCGTTTAGGTCATCGATTGGAGTACCGTCAACGATATAAAGTGGGTTAGCGTAGATCGACAGACCAGTCACACCCCGAATACGGATGTTTGCGCTACGGAATGAAGAAGAAGGGGCCCCCTGGATCTGTACACCGGCAATTTTACCCGCCAGCGAGTTTGCAAGGTTTGCGTCCTTAGAGAAGGTTAGTTTGTCGGCGCCTATTTGTTGCAGGGCGTGACCTACTGCCTTACTTTCTCTTGTAACTCCAAGACCTGTTACCACAACTTCTTGTAGTTGGTTGATGTCAGATTGAAGTGATACGTTAATCGAACTTTGAGTTCCAACAGCTTTTTCTACCGACATGAAACCGATAAAGCTGTATACCAAAGTTGAAGTTGATGAAGCGGAGATTGAGTATTCACCTTCTCCGTTAGTAGAAGTACCACGCGTGGTACCTTTGATTGAAATGTTTACACCCGGTAATACCGAGCCATCTTCTGCTATAACCTTCCCGGTTACAGTTCGGTCCTGGGCAAACGCCTGCGTTCCAAACGCTAGCAGAGTTACCAGGAAAAGTCCTAGAAATTTCCTCATACGATTTTTGATGTGTTTTGGTAAAATTGTAATAAAGTTGCTAATGTAATACTTTTAATTGTCATGTCAATCACTTTGTGCCGATTGCACAGAATAAAATACTGTTGTTTGGCCATTAAGTAGAGTTTTTCAATATAAGGATACCAATAAAATAATTAGGTGACATATAATATTTGGTTAAAATGGTTATACAATTGTGTTTAGTTTGCGTAAATAATTGAAAATGAGTGGCAATAGAAAAGGCGTTCTGACTAGTCAGAACGCCTAAAACTTGACTTAAAAGTTACCTTAACTTAATACCCAGCATTTTGGGTAATGTTTGGGTTTGCATCCAATTCTACCTGAGGAATTGGGGCCAAACGACGAGGGTCACTTAAGAGTATGTTTTGGAATTTGAAGACTGTTAGATTAAAGTAAGAACCAGTTACCTTGTAATCGATAAAAACCCAAGATAATGAAAATAAATTTCTCTGAATTCTCTGATTCTCAATGGGAAGTTATCGAAAAAATCCTTGAAGACTGCACGGGCGGCCCCGAAAAGGAAACGCAAACACAGTCTGCGAAGTATCCTTAATGGTATCTTCTGGATCAATAATACTGGCAGTCAATGGCGTAATTTAGAGAGTAAATATCCACCATGGCAAACTGTTTTTTACCATTTTACACAACTAAAAGCACGTGGTATTTGGGAGGAATTATTAGATTTT
>Ga0209702_10002811_pt1 | contig 29172 bp, 23 predicted proteins | sample FRY01_FD_187210 | JGI IMG/M metagenome (GOLD analysis project Ga0209702, IMG submission 187210) | Freshwater microbial communities from Lake Fryxell liftoff mats and glacier meltwater in Antarctica - FRY-01 (SPAdes) (version 2) | ecosystem: Environmental > Aquatic > Freshwater > Ice > Glacier... | reverse complement strand
GGGCGACCTGTAATGGGTTCATCACCTTGGTAAATAAAAGGCGTATAACGCCGACCTGTGCGGTACACCCCTTCCAAATAAAACGAAAGATGGTTCAAAGCCTTCAGCCCAAACAAACCACTTTTGTTGTTTACCGTAAACGTAGCGTTGCCTTTGATGTCGAACGGACTGTCCCATGCCAAATAAGTTTCGCGCGTATCTTCCCGATTTCCAGTATTTAAAATTTGGCTCAAGGCTTCGTTGGCTGAGGAGCTTTGACCGGTGGCCACCATGTACGAAGCTGAGGTTTGGCCCACAAACCACTTGCCAATCCGCTTCAAATAAGTCACTTCCAAACCCCGCACACGGGCATAGTCCGCATTAATGCGGATGGTACGGGTTACTTCCCTGCCTGTAAAATCACGAATTTGCACCGAAGCAGCGGTAATAAAGTCGTATTTGTCTTTCCAATAAGCCGAAACGGTGAGGGCATCGTTGCTGCCAATTTGCGAACGCACGCCTAATTCATAAGAAATGTCTACTTCCGGATTTAAATCGGGATTGCCCACACGCGACAACACGGAGCGGTCTTGGTACAGCGGATTTAACCCTTGGTACACCCAGCTGGGGTGCGGCAAAATCATGGAATGGTTGTAGTTGAAAAACATCACCTGGTTTTCCTTAATCGGGAAAGAAGCCGAAATTTTGGGTAACAAACGCATTTTCATGCTGCTGCCGAAGACGTTGAGCGTGTTTTTCTTATAGTTTTCACGGATTTCATCGCGTATGGGTGAACGTGGATCGGCGATGGCCTCATCTACAAACGCACCAGGGAACCAATATTCGAGGCGACCACCAAACTCAGCAATCAATCCACGGTATTTGATTTTGTTAGAGGCATAGAAGGCGCCACGGGTAGGGCGCACCTGCCACACATCGCTGTAATCACCCAAGCGGAAACTCTGACTCACACCGCCATCTGGCAAAGGAATGGGGGCTCCCACCCAAGGCCGGAGAATATCGATCCAAAGCATATCTTGCACCTTTACTTCGGCACCAAACACCAAGCGATCGCCGCGCGAGTTGTAATAATAGTTACCAGTGTAGCGGGTGCTGTATTCAGTTACATAGTGGTCGTGCCACAAGGTGCCGATGCCGCCGTTGTTGAACAAGCCAGGACCAGGTTGTACAAACACTTGGCTGTCTTGCGGGTTGAAATAAGTCACCGGAAAGTTCACGATGCTGGTTGGGTCAAACTCACTGTCTACGTTCTCCGGGCGCCAGTCTCGGCCGTTGGCATCGGCGCGTAACCGCACAAACAAACGCGAGGCAGTTACTGTGTAAGAGAATTTGTTAGACGGGGTATGCGTGAAATTAAGCGTACCCATATTGGTGTCGTGGGTAAAGGTGTTGGCATTGTCAGGCTGCAGCATGTGCTCAAACTGGAAACCGGGTAAAAAGGGTACATCGTTGCCAATGATTCGCAGCATATTTACGTCTTGGTTAATGGTCAGCGATCGTAAATATGTAAAGCTCAACCGCATGCCAGGCTTAAACTCATAATCAAGCTTCAGCATGCCTGCCCAGCGGTTGTCTTGGAAAGGCGAAAACCGCGGATTATTGTAAAGCGAAGAAGTAACCTGATTGGCTGGGGTTCTGAAATACTGATCGTCGAAACCCGCTTTGAACGAGCTGAAAATACGAATAGGTTTGGGCGCGAGTCCTTTGATGGAACCACCTACCGTGCCTTCATAAATCGAATTATTCCAAACCGAGCCCCAGCCACTGTTGAAACCGAGGTCGTCGCGGCGGTGGTTAAAGCTGTACTCCCAACGGTCGCCGCCCGACCTGGTTTTGGTTTTTACAATGCCCGAGGTGCCATCGCCATAAGCCACATCGCCTCCACCCGTAGTAATGTCGATACTTTCGATAGAATTACTACCAAGATCGATACCAAAACCAGTGCCTGCCAACGGATCGGTGGCCGATACACCATCGATAATAAAGGCAGTTTCGTAGGTACGACCCCCACGAATACTCACCCCTTCTGGGTTCAGCACCACACCCGCTTGGGTATTCAGAATGCCTTGCAGTTGCCGCGCTGGCGCGGCTTCAATGGCCTCTTGCGATACCCTTTGCTCTGTGCGCGTTTGTTCAATATCTATAAGCGGTTTATCGCCTACAATCACTACCTCTTGATCAAAAGTGAGGGCGCTGCGCCCGAGGGGAATGTTGAGGGTGCGCATTTGCCCCTTTTCTACCTTGATGCCAGTAAACACCTTTTTCTCGTAGCCAAGATAGCTCACTTCAATGTTGTACGTGCCCGCGGGTACATCCACAATGCGGTATTTGCCGTCAATATCGGTGGAGGCACCAAAGGTGGTACCTTTAATAATTACGTTTACGCCAATGAGTGACGATTTATCGCTTGCATCCGTGACCGTACCGCTGATACCCGTTTTTTGGGCAAGTGCAAATTGGCTGGTCAGAAATAAAATCAGGAGGAGGTAAAGTTGTCTCAATACAATCGCCATTATCGGGTGGTAAAACTAAGTATCCTAAACGTAAATGCCATCGTTCTTGCTTTAAGTTTGTGTGAAGTGGATAATTTTTTTTAGACTATCGAGATTACTGTCATTCCATACTTATAATCAGCTTCCAACAACTTTTGGAGCACATGGAAGCGCTCTGGTTCTTGTAAGAAGTCGATTTGGTGCGTATTCACCAGTAAACAGCGCAATCCACTGGCGTTTTGCATGAAGTTGATATACCCTTGGTCAATTTTTTCGAGGTAATCGGCAGTGATTTGTTTTTCGAAATCGCGCCCCCGATTGGCAATGTTACGCAGCAATTTTTCGGTGTCGGTTTTGAGGTACACAAACAAATAGGGCTGGGGTAATTTGCTATTTACAATTCCAAACAACTCACTGAACAAGCGAAACTCATCGGCTTCCAGATTGCGTTGTGCAAAAATAAGCGATTTGTAAAAGCTGTAATCGGCCAGCAAACCGGTTTTTTTGAGGTCAACACCCTCAAATTCATCGTGCATTTGTCGGTAGCGCTCTGCTAAAAAGGCCGTTTCTACTGAAAAAGCATAGCGCTTGGGGTCTTCATAAAAACGCGGCAAAAAAGGATTCTCCAAAAAACGCTCATACAAGGTTGGCACCTTCCAAACGGCTGATAACATTTGCGTGAGGGTGGTCTTCCCCACCCCTATATTGCCTTCTACAACTAAATACCGGTTCATTCAGCGAGCGCTCCTTCCCAAATTTTTACTGCTAAAGCATCGCCACAGGCGGCCAACAACTCCTTAGCAGCCATTTTTAGCTGTGGATGCTGCCAATTACCCGCTACCTCAGCTAAGGGCTTGAGAGCAAAAGCCCTTTCAGGGAGTCTTGGATGCGGTATGATGAGGTTTTCTTGCTGGACTTGCTGCTGACCGTAAAACAAAATGTCGATGTCGATTACACGATCGCCCCAGCGCAGCTCCCGCGTGCGACCCATTTGCTGCTCTACTGACAAACAATGCGTCAAAAGGACTTCGGGGGGCTGACCAGATTCAAAAACAAGCACCTGGTTTAGATAATGCGCCGTACTCACCCCACCCCAGGCCGCAGTTTCATAAATAGCCGAAACGCGCAGCGCTACACCTAGCCTTTCTTCCAAAAAAAACCTCGCGTTTGTTAAGTTTTGATAACGATTGCCCAAATTCGCCCCTAAAAGGAGTCCAACTTCCTGTAAATCCAAAATTGCTTCTAATTTAGCAGCACAAAACTAACTCTTATGCGCCAATTTTTTAAATTCACTTTTGCTTCCATGCTCGGTTTTATATTGGCATTGGTAGTTGTCATCCTATTATTTACCGCTATCATAGCAGGAATCGCTTCCAACTCTGAAAAAGAAATTTCTGTAAAAGCAAATAGCATTCTCCACCTCGATTTTTCGCAGGCCATTGTCGATCGCTCCTCAAATAATCCTTTTGAAAATATCGACCTCACGACCTTCCAAAGCAATAGCAAACAATCGGTGGTTGATTACCTGAAGGCCATCCGTGCAGCTGCCGATGACAACAACATCAAAGGCATCTTCCTTGACCTATCGACCATACAAACAGACGGTGTTTTGCGATCAAGCATCCGCAAAGCACTTATTACCTTTAAAGAAAGCGGTAAATTCATTTATGCTTTTGCCGAGGGCTATACGCAAGGTACGTATTTGATGGCCAGTGTGGCAGACAGTATTTTTATGGTGCCTACTGGCGATATGCTTTTTAATGGTTTAGCGAATACTCCTATATTTTTTAAAGGAATGCTTGATAAATTGGATATCGACGTGAAGCTAATCCGGGTAGGCAAGTATAAAGGCGCAGGCGAACCTTTCATCCGTGAAAAATTGAGCGAAGAAAACCGCTACCAAATTGCCAGCTTTTTGGGGAGTTTAAACGACCAAATGTTGACAGATTTGAGCACCAGCACTGGCAAAAGCAGCGAAGAACTGCGCGCGCTGGCCAACGAGCTGCAAATCCGCTCCGCTGCCGATGCGGTAGCAAAAGGCTTGGTGCACCGCTTGGCTTTTCGCGATGAAGTGCTGACCCTTTTGGCGAAGGAAACCGAAGAGAAAGACATCGAAAAAATCCCTTTCGTTACCTTAAAAGACTATGTGAGCAGTCTGCCCCGCGAACTCAACTTCAAAGAAAAAAACCGCATTGCCGTGATATATGCCATTGGCGACATCAACTCCGGAGAAGGCGACGACCTGACCATTGGCAGCGACCGCATTGCGGCGGCTATTCGCAGCGCGCGCCTGAACAAAGATGTAAAAGCAATTGTGTTGCGGGTAAATTCGCCCGGCGGCAGCGCTTTGGCTTCCGATATCATTTGGCGGGAAGTGTTGCTGGCCAAAGGAGAAAAGCCGGTAGTGGTGAGCATGGGTAATTTGGCAGCCTCTGGTGGCTATTACATTGCCGCAGCGGCCGACAGTATTTTTGCAGCGCCCAACACCCTCACAGGCTCAATTGGCGTATTTGGTATAATTCCCAACTTTGAAAGCTTCTTTGAAAACAAAATCGGCATTACTTTCGACCGGGTAACAACGGGGCCATATGCCGACCTGCTCAACACCAACCGCCCGATGACCGCCGATGAAGAGGCCATTGTGCAGCAAATGGTGAACCGCATTTATGAAGATTTTGTGAAGGTTGTAGCCGATGGCCGCGGTCTGAGCACCGACAGCGTACATGCTTTAGCCCAAGGGAGGGTGTACACCGGCGAGCAAGCCCTCGAAATTGGCTTGGTTGATAAGCTTGGCGATCTTGACGATGCCATTGCCTGTGCTGCCCGCATGGCCAAACTAAAAAGCTACCGCCTCAAAAATTTGCCTGAGCAAAAAGACCAGCTGCAAATGATCCTTGAAAGCCTTGGGGCAGCCCGTGTGAGTGCAGTAGAGCAAGAATTGGGGCCCCTTTACCAGCATTACAAACTAGCTAAAAATTTACTGGAAGGTGATCGTTTCCAGGCACGCTTGGAGTTCGACCACCAATACATACGCTAAACTGATTAGCTACTTCAGGCGCCAGCACTTATTTTTGTGTGCTGGCGCTTTTTTTTGTCTGAAACACCCTCATGAAAATCCTCCTCATCCGCTTTAGCTCTATGGGCGACGTAATCCTCACCAGTCCAGTAATCCGCTGTGTCAAGCGCCAACTCCCTGATGTTGAAATTCATTACCTCACCAAAAGTGCCAATTACGAGCTCTTGCGTGCCAATCCCTACCTCCACAAAATTCATTTACTGGACGTAGCAGCCGAAAAAGTGATTGCCCAGCTAAAAAAGGAACAATTCGATTATGTGATCGACCTGCACCATAACCTGCGTAGCTGGAAGTTTAAGCGTGCCTTGAGCGGCAAAAAATACAGTTTTAACAAGCTCAACTGGGCCAAATGGCTGCGCGTGCAATTTAAGATCGACCTCCTGCCGCGGGTGCACGTTGTTGACCGCTATTTAGCAGCGGTGCAAAGGTTAGGGGTGCAAAACGACGGGAAAGGTCTCGATTATTTCATTCCGGAAGATGCCCAAATGCCAGCAGCTGAATTTAGTCCAGTCTTGACCCAGCCATATGTGGCCTTCTCCATCGGTGGTCAACACCAGACAAAAAAGTTACCACAAGATAAAATAGCGCTTATTTGCAAGCAAATATCCCACCCCATTTTACTCATGGGTGGCAAGGAAGATGCGGCTGTAGCCGAGGCCGTAATGGCGCAGTGTGGTGAAAAACCTATTGTTTCGAGCTGCGGAAGCGTCAATATCAACCAATCGGCCAGTTTACTACAACAGGCCGCCGTGGTGATTAGTCACGACACCGCCCTCATGCACATGGCGGCTGCTTTTGGCAAAAAAATCATCGCTGTATGGGGCAATACCATCCCCGAATTGGGCATGTATCCCTATGTGCCACAGCATCCCGAAAACGCTGCCAGCTTCGAAGTAAAGGGATTGTCTTGCCGCCCCTGCTCCAAAATCGGCTTCAGCAGCTGTCCCGAAGGCCATTTCAACTGCATGCAGCAGCAAAACTTTACGGCCATCGCCCAGCAAGCCGTTAAATGGGTGAAATAATTCTGCGAAAAATCGGTTAAATTCACTGCTAATTAACGCAGGTTTTTTAGATTTACGTTCAAGCACCTCCGCCATGACACAAGCACAACCTCCCAAAGCCTTCCCGGCTTACTATAATTATTACATCAGCCTCTCCGAAGGCGACTTAGTTACCAACTTGCGCAAAGCGCATGACACCACCCAAATCATCCTCAGCCGCATTTCGGATGCGGACGCAGAAAAAGCCTATGCCCCGGGCAAATGGACCATCAAAGAAATAATCCAACACCTCATCGACTCGGAGCGCATATTTGCTTACCGGGCCCTGCGTTTTGCACGCGCCGATGAAGCCCCACTAACGGGCTTTGAGCAAGACGACTATGTTGCTGCAGCCCATGCCAACAAACGCAGCATGCATTCGCTAATGCATGAATTTGCCTGCGTTCGCGACGCCAGCATTGCCCTTTATGAAACATTTGATGCCAAAATGTTGGCTCATACGGGCACCGCTAACCTAACCGAAGTCACGGTGGAGTCTGTCGGCCGCGTAATCACCGGTCACGAAATCCACCACATGGACGTCATCAAATCGAAATACCTCTAATGCCGTTTGCACCCTCAGAGCTCATTTTAACCAAGGCCGGCGCAGTTTATCACCTCAACCTTTTGCCCGAACAAATTGCACCTACCATTTTCCTCGTGGGTGATCCTGATCGGGTAGCGCAAGTGAGTCGCCGTTTTGATGCCATTTGGTACCGGGTGCAACACCGCGAATTTATCACACATACAGGCATGTTGCAAGGACAGCCAGTTTCGGTGGTAAGCACGGGCATTGGCACCGACAACATCGATATTGTGATCAACGAGCTCGGCGCCTTGTTCAACATCGACCTCATCAGCCTAGAGCCTAAACCCGAGCTCACTTCCCTCCGCCTGGTAAGAATAGGCACTTCCGGCGCATTGCAGCCCGATATTGAAGTAGATTCGTTTGTTTGCTCATCACATGGTTTGGGGTTGGATGGCCTCATGCCTTTTTACCAAACTGAGCAAAAAGAGGCTGAAATAAGCCTAAAAACAGCTTTTGAAGCGTTTTTGCCCGAAATCAAGGCTTGTGCCATTCCTTACGTGTTTGAAGCCGACCAAGAACTGTTGGCACTTTTTGAAGAGACAGCCTTTAAAAGAGGCATCACACTTACTTGCCCGGGCTTTTATGCACCCCAAGGCCGAAAATTGCGGTATCAGCCCAGTTTAGAAGCACTGCCTCTGCGCTGCAATGGCTTTGAACATGCTGGCTACAGGATTACCAATTTTGAAATGGAAACGGCGGGCATTTATGGCTTAGCACGCCTATTGGGTCATAAAGCGCTCAGCGTAAACGCCATCATCGCGAATCGTGTGCATGGTAGTTTTAGCAGCGAGCCGCAGCAAACCATCGAGCGACTCATTGGTGCCGTAGTGCAAAAAATCTTAAATTAGTCGAGGTGTGAGCGGTCGTTGGCTAGCTCCAAAACAGCCTTTCCTGCTGTCAAACGAACTTTATACAGGCTTAAATTTTCGTGCCCAAAATTTTCCATTTCTGAAAAAGGTCTGTCTAACAGCAAGCATAAAAACAAACGCATGGCGCGCCCGTGCATGCAAATCAATATTTTCTGGGCTGGATTGGCTTCAATATCAGCAATGGCCCGGCGCTGCCGAATTGCCACCCGCGATGGTGCATCGCCCAAAAGTGGTGCCGCATCATAATCTCCATCCCGCCAAGCCTGCACCATTTTCTCATAATCCGCATTAAAATCATCGAACCGGCTGCCTTCAAAAATACCCCAGCGAAACTCATCGAGCTCGTACATGGCCTTGGTGGGCAGTCCCAGTTCGTTGATAAAGGCCTCCACAGTTTGTTGGGAGCGCTGTAAACGAGAGGTGTAAACAAATTCAAAGCCTTCCAACCGAAACTTCTTAAAAAAACTGGCGGCTTGCGCCTTTCCAACATCATTTAACTCGGTATCCATGCCCTGCCCTTGCACCTTGTGCAAGCGGTTAAACTCAGTTTCGCCGTGCCGGATGATGTACAATTCTTTTACGTCGCTCATGCTTCTTCTTCGGTTGGCTTAAACTTGATGTAGTGTCGCCATTTATCGATTACCTGTTGAAAATCATCCGGTAATGCCGAATCAAAAAACAGCCGCTCGCCTGTAGTGGGATGGTTAAAACCGAGCGATTTGGCGTGCAAAGCCATCCGCGGCATCAGCTGAAAGCAGTTTTCTACAAATTGCTTATATTTATTAAAGGTGGTACCCTTTACCACTCGGTTTCCGCCATAGGTGGAGTCGTTGAAAATAGGGTGACCGATGTGGGCGCTGTGTACGCGAATTTGGTGCGTACGACCTGTTTCAAGCTTGTACTCGAGCACACTCACATAGCCCAAACGTTCTAAAACCGAATAGTGCGTAATGGCGTGTTTGCCTTTGTTGCCTTCGGGATAGGCCGCCATTTTGATACGGTCTTGGGGGTGGCGATCCACGTGCACGTTCACCGTGCCTGCATCTTCCTCAAAATCGCCCCATACCAAGGCACAATAGGTGCGATCGATGCTGTGGTCGAAAAACTGCTTGGCCAAATGACTCATGGCGTATTCGGTTTTGGCAATCACCAGCAAGCCAGAGGTATCTTTGTCGATGCGATGCACCAATCCCGGTCTAATTTCGCCATTGCGGTAAGTGGGGAGGTTACTCAAGTGGTACACCAAGCCGTTGACCAAGGTACCATTGGGATTGCCATGACCCGGATGCACTACCAAGCCTGGTGGTTTGTTCAAAATCAGCAACTCCTCATCTTCAAAGAGGATGTTGAGCGGAATATTTTCAGGATAGATGGTGGTATCGCGGGGTGGGTGGGCCAATATTACCTGAATCACCTCCCCCGGTTTTACTTTATAGCTGGCTTTTACGGGACGACTGTCCACCAGCACCGATTCTGCTTTTATCGCATTTTGGATGCGATTTCGAGAGGTGGCTGGCAAGCGATCGAATAAAAACTTATCAATGCGCACCAAGTGTTGACCTTTGTCAACCGTTAGTCGATGGTGCTCGAACAAATCATCTTGTTCGTTGGCTGCTTCTGCGTCAAAAAGTTCCTCAGGAGCGTCTGTGTAATCAATCATGCTTTATTTTAAAGGCTACGAGACCGCGTGTTGTGGCCTTTCGCAGTGCAAAAGTACTTCTTCTTAGGCCAACCACCCAATAAATGCGGTTTTCATCTGCCAAAACTAAGGCAGTGGCTTTTTGATAGGCGCTCCACTTGGCCTCGTTGAACAAATCGCTAAGTTTTTTAGTGCCGAACATGCCCAAAGGCGAAAGTCGGTCGCCTTCTTGCCAAGTGCGGATTTGCAGCGGAAACTTTAAAACTTGCTCGTCAAATTGCTCCCAACTGTCGTCGAAATCAGCACCGGTGGCGACTTCTAATTCACCTGCCGGCAGCCTGTAACTACCAAGGCCCTCAATTTTTATGGAAACGGAGGTTACTGCGCCAGGCTGAAACCAATCAAAACCCTGTGAACTACGGGTAATCAGCCATTTACCCGCCACCAGCTGTTTGCCAACGGGTAAGTGTTGCAGGGCTATGAGTAACTCGGTGAGTTGTTGACCTAATCCATAAGGTCTTGCCAGTGCCCCAATGATTAAATCGGCATATGGCAATGTTTTTAAAGGCTGCAACCGCCATTGATGCCAGTGTGGTTGGTTTATTTGGATAACTTGCTCGGCAAAAGAACGGCTTTGTGCGTTTAGTAATTGCTGAAGCTGCTGCCATTGCAGGGCTTGTCGCGATAACATTTGCTCCCATTGCGGAAAGCGCTCGTCGAGTTTGGGTTTGATTACCAAGCGAAGGTAGTTGCGGTCGTAGTCGGTCTCTCGATTACTGCTATCTTCTACCCAGCTCAAACCCGCTTCGTGGGCGTAGCTGGCAAGTTCTGTGCTCAAAAAACCAAGCAAAGGCCGCAAGCGCTTGCCATTTTGAAGCTGCATGCCAGCAACCGATTTGCTGCCCCTACCCCGTAACAAAGCCATCAAAACCGTTTCGGCCTGGTCTTGCTCGTGATGGGCAAGCATTACCGCACCATAATCTTCTTCTTTGCACAAGGTTTCGAACCATTGGTAGCGGGCTTCGCGCGCTTTTTCTTGCAAATTCACTTGGAAATCCGCTGGATCGAGGCGTTTCTCAAAAAAAGGGACTTCCAATTCTTTGGCTAAGCTTGCAACAAATGCCGCATCTCGGTCTGATTCAGCACCTCTTAGTCCATAATGTACATGCGCAATGGCGAAATTCTGACCTGCTTCTTTTAATAAATGCGCCAACACAACCGAATCGCGACCGCCGCTCACTGCTGCAAGCACCCCTTGCTCCGGCGCAAGTTTTAGCGCCTGCCGGAGTATGTGGGTGAAGCGTAAAAGCAACTCACTTGTCATCTTTCAAAAGCAACTGCAACTTATTGTAATCAATGCGGGCGTGGTATTTTAACAGCACATCACCTCCTAAAATGCCATCCAATTTGCCATAACCCAACTGGGCATAGGTGGCTTGGATGTGCTGCAGGTCGAGGGCAGCAGCCGTGATTTTCTGAATGCTGCAGCGGCCGATTTTGAACTGTTTGAGCTCAAAGGTATGGCTTTGCATTTCGGTAGTGCCTAACCCCGTCGAGGTTTGATCTGAAGTTTCTAACGCCAAATCTGGAAACCACTCGCGCAACTGCACCACGTCAAAAACGGTTTTACTCGCACCCGTGTCGAGTACTAAAGTGAGTTTGCGATCGTACCATTGGGTCCGTAACAACAGGTGGCAACCATCGGCTTCTAGCTCTACGAGTTTTAGCGGGATTTTATACTTCATCTATAAATAAGGAAAGACGATGCGGTGAACATCGTCTTTCCTATTAAGTTATCAGTTGATTAAAACATTTTCATGTTGTCCATCACGTCCATCACCTCTTTAACAGCGGCGGCAGATTCGTTGAGCAACTGCTTTTCAGCTTCGTTCAATTGGAGCTCGATGATTTCTTCGATGCCGTTTTTGCCGAGCTTCACAGGCACACCGAGGAAAATATTTTTGAGACCATATTCGCCATTCAACAAGGCACAAACCGGGAAAATACGCTTTTGGTCGCGCACAATAGCTTCTACCATTTGCGCAGCTGCGGCGCCTGGCGCATACCACGCAGACGTGCCAAGCAAATTCACAATTTCACCACCCCCCTTTTTCGTGCGGTCGATGATGGCGTTTAATTTTTCTTCAGAAATGAGTTCGGTTACTGGAATACCACCTACGGTCGTGTACCGAGGCAGTGGCACCATGGTGTCGCCATGACCGCCCATCAACACCGCTTGGATGTCTTTCGGTGAGCAATCCAAAGCCTCAGCCAAAAACGCTCGGTAACGAGCTGTATCCAGCACGCCGGCCATGCCAAATACCTTGCGAGAATCTTTCTTCGCCGCCAAATAAGCGCAGTAGGTCATGACGTCAAGTGGATTTGAAACCACTATAATAATGGCATCAGGCGAATACTTAAGGACGTTTTCGGTGACTGATTTTACAATTCCGGCATTGGTTGAAATCAAGTCGTCGCGAGTCATTCCCGGCTTGCGTGGCAAACCGCTAGTAATCACAACAACCTCACTGCCAGCTGTTTTGCTGTAGTCGTTCGTAGACCCCTTAACACGGGTGTCGTACATATTTACAGGGGCTGTCTGCCAAATATCTAGGGCTTTGCCTTCCGCAAAATTTTCTTTGATATCTACCAGAATGACCTCGTTTGCAAGCTCTTTGTGAGCAATTACATCTGCACAGGTAGCTCCTACATTACCCGCACCAACAACTGTGATTTTCATATTGGAAAGTTTTTTGACGCTCAAAAATAAGGATTTCAAACCGCTTTTTCTTATCTTGTGAATTGATTTAGAGCAAAACAATCAACTACAATCGTATCACAGCCTTTTACATATGAAAAAATTAATTCTAGGTTTCAGTCTACTCTTCGGTAGCACCCATTCTTTTGCGCAAGATGCCAACGCCCCTTGCGGCACCGGTCCGGCACCTGAGGCCAGTTTAGAATACATCAGCATGCTCCATGAAAATGGCATTTTCGATCGATTTGACACTGAAAACGTACAGAACACTATTTTTATCCCCATCAAAGTGCATATCCTTGGCACCACTGCTGGGCTGGGGTATTACAGCTTGGCTAATTTAATGACCAACATCTGCGAAATGAACCAAAAGTTCAATGCCTTAGGTATTCAGTTCTTTTTGAGAGGGGATATTAATTACATCAATAATACAAATATTTACAACTTACCGTCTTTCGCTGCGTCAAGTGCTGCCAATACCCAATACAATGTGAACCGCGCGGTAAACGTTTATTTTGCTAACTTATCGGCCGTTGGCGCTTGTGGATTTGCGAATTATCCAAATACTGGTGCACCAAACGAACCTTTTCGTCAAGGTGCCATTTGGTTAGCCCCCAGCTGTTCTGGTCCTGGCAACACCACCTTCGCGCATGAGATGGGGCATTTTTTGAGTTTACCGCACCCATTTGATCAAACTTCAGATGCACCGGCGGCTTCTATAAGTGAACGCGTAACCCGAAATCCTAACGAAGTGGTTCCCCGTTTTTCAGCCAATTGTGCTACGGCAGGCGACCGCTTTTGTGATACACCAGCAGATTTTCGTCCCGATAGATGGAACTGCCCTGGACCAAACAGCACGGTGACTGACTTTAACGGAGACTTATTTCAGCCAGACGGCAGTTTGTATATGAGTTATGCAAATGATGGTTGTCAAAACAAGTTCTCACCACAACAAATTACTTCAATGAAATCGACCCTTACGGTAACTCAGTCGCAAACTGGTCAAAACATCAATGGACCACGGATGTATTTATTGATTCCTCCCATGCTGGCTTATGACACCATTATAGGAAATACCAGTGTGTTAGAGCCCACTAACAATAGCACTGGCCATCCTGCTAACTGGGTTTATTTTAAATGGAGAAGCGTGCCAGGTGCTAATATGTATCTGCTGCGCATTCGTCGCAACTTCACCACCGTAGAGGAGTTGTTAGTGAATGCTGCCGATACGGCCTTTTTGTATACAAAAAATACCCTGACACCCGGTATTCAGTATCGCATTTCGGTGATGCCTTTGAATCACAAAGTTACTTGTCGCCCTTATAGTTCTGAGTCAAACTTCACCGTTACTACAGGTTATGGCGTAAATGTGGCGGAAGTAAGTGCTAACGACTTTAAAGTATACCCTAGCTTATTGCAAAGTTATGCCCCTATCAAAATCCAAACCGCAACCGAAAGTAACGACAATTTGAGCTATCAGCTACAGGACTTACAAGGCCGCATGGTGATGCAGGGCAGCGTAGAAGGCTTGGGCGGAGGCGCTTATGAAATCCCGATGCAAGCAACTGCCAATGGCACTTATTTCTTGCAATTGCAACAAGGACAAAAAACTCATTATCAGAAAATCGTCATCACCCGATAAGGTAAGTTTGGCTTATGAAAAAAATTTTCCTTAGTTTTCTCATAGCAATAGTTGGTCAGTTTTTACTGCCAGCCCAAGCACAACTTATTGACGAATGTGGTACTGGGGACTCGCCTCAACATATCAACGACTGGCTACAAAAGCTCGATCATCGGCAATTAGCCAATGAAAACACAACAAACGATACTACTTGGTTAGCAACTCAGATATTTTTGGTACATGCTCCAACAGGTGCTCCTGCCATCACCCTTGATAGCCTCAAGAGTACTTTTACTGTGCTTAACCGCAGGTTTGCTCCTGCAAAAATCCAGTTTTATCAAGCTGGCATGCCGCGCTACATTGTGAATCAGATTTGGTCGAACCCGGCAGACAAACAAATAGCCACCCTAATGATTGATTCATTCAATCTCAACAGGGTGGTGAACATTTATTTCACCAATTTGGGCAGCCAAGGATTGTGTGGCTATGCATATTACCCCAACAGCGGTCCTGGAGGCCCTATTTCAAGAGGTGCAGCCGTGATGAGCTATTCTTGCTCTGGCCCCGGGTCTGGCACGCTAGCACACGAATTGGGTCACTTTTTTTCCTTGCCGCATCCTTTCCAAGGTACTTCGGGCAATCCGGCCTCACCTACCGCAGAGCGGGTAACCCGTAACTTTAACGAAGTAGCGCCGCGCTTATCAGCCAATTGTAGCACCACCGGTGACTTCTTTTGCGATACCAAGGCAGACCCCTACGGTGCCCGTTGGCAGTGCGTTTCTAATCCCGCTACATTCGACATCAATAGCGACCGCTTTTATGCGGATTCAAGTTTGGTAATGTCGTATGCAGCAAATGGTTGCCGCGATATATTCAGCGAAGAACAAATGAACGCCATGAACGCTGCCCTTGCTTCAGGCAGTGCACCGCGCGGCTATCTATTAGCTCGTCAGCGTCCAGTAACAAGCAACATTACCGCAGACGCAATGCTGCTTACACCAGCCATTGGTGCTACGGATGTACAACCTAATTTCGCTCATTTTAACTGGACCGCAGTTCCCGGCGCAACCTTTTACCACGTGCGCATCAAAAGGCCAATCATTCCAACCTTGGTGAAAGACACCGTTGTTGCTGGTACATTTTTGTCGGTTTATGATAATAAAATGAACGTCAACACCGATTATCAATGGAGTGTTACCCCCTACAACGAAAATGATTTCTCAGTGTTAAAAACCATCAACTGGTATGATTTCCGTACCAGCGGCAGGACCGCTACAAGTGTTTTCGAAAACGAACTCACCGATATAACTATTTACCCCAATCCTATACGGTCAGGAAATCTTTTAAACGTGCTACGCAATTCGGATGAAGCTTTGGATTTATTTATGTACGATTTGCGGGGCAAGCAGCTCTTTTATCATGCACTCGAAAGCACCGAAAAAACGGTGGTGTTGCCAGCTAACATACCGGTTGGCGCCTATTTGATCAGACTTCAGAACAAGCAAGGGCAAAACAAAACCCACAAAATTCTGTTAATGCCTTAATAATCAAAATTTAAGCTAATGAAGAACTCGATATTTTTAGGATTAGTCTGTATGGTGAGTCCTTTTTTTGTTCAGGGGCAATCCTTTTCAGAGCCTTGCGGAACTGGTTTACCTCCTAAATCTACTATTGATTACATCCGAAGCTTAGATTACAGTTTGGGGCGAACCGAGGACACCTCGACTTACAACATCCCCGTAACCATCCATGTTATTCGCAGCAACAATGGTGCAGGAGGCTTTGGAGAAGTACAAGCTTATTTAACCATCTGCAATCTCAACACCCGTATGGCGTCGACTGGTATGTTCTTTTACGTGCCTGGACCTGTAAATTACATCAACAACGATGACTACCTGAATGCAACAAATTACAATCCTTTGTTCGACATGATAAATCTCAACAATGTACCCCGAACAGCCAATATCTATTATACCGATCTGTCACAATTATCACTTTGCGGCTTCGCCTTTTACCCAAACTCAGGCATTGGAGGCTTTCAAAATGATGGGGCTGTGGTGATGAGCTTTGCGTGCTCCCAGCCTACAGGCACCACGCTTACCCACGAAATAGGGCATTTTTTCAACTTACCACACACTTTCGATTTCACTTCAAATGATCCAACAAACGGCTTTGCAGAGCGTGTAACACGTAACTTCAGCGAAGTGCTCCCTCGTTTAAGCGCCAATTGTACTTTAGAAGGAGATGGTTTTTGCGACACGCCGGCGGATTTTATAGGCAACCGTTGGAGCTGTCCTAGTGGAAGGTTGCAACTCGACCTCAACGGCGATCGGTTCTTCCCCGATTCTAGCTTTTATATGAGTTATTCAAGCGACGTATGTATGAGCCGGTTTTCGGAACAGCAAATTACCGCCATGCGTAATACCCTTATCGACATCAATGCACCGCGTGGGTATTTGCGTATCAACCCCATGCCTAATTACCCAGTGATTGTTAATCCACCAACCCAGCTACAACCATTGGCTGGCGATACGGTTGTACCAAATCAAGCCGTGTTTACTTGGAACCGCATACCTGGTGCAACTTTATACCAAATTAAGATCAATCTTTTCAACTTCTCAGTAATCGACACTTTTACGACTGACACTTTTTATGTCAACAACACCCGCAATATACGCCCAAACCGTGAACACAGCTGGGAAATTCGGGCGATTACAGGCGCACAATTGTGTACGCCATTCAGCGCGCGCATAAATTTCCTAAGTACAAACATCGCGTTAAGTACCGCTACTTTTTCAGCAGACAAGGCCCTCCAAGTTTACCCCACCCAAATACGACAAGGTGAATCGCTCTATTTCGACCAGCTTCAACTAGATGGCCCTTTAGATGTGCATTTGCGCGATTTACAAGGGCGTTTGATTCATCAAACACGGTTAGAAGTAAACACCAAAAAACAAGCTTGGGCGCTGCCTACTTTACCAGCAGGTTTGTACTTATTGCAGGTGAATCAAGCCGGCCGTCAGAGTTTTCACAAAATCATGCTCACAAACTGATCAAAGCTTTTGTTAATTTTAGTTAATTATATTCAAAATAAAATAAAAATTTAATATATAAAAACTTCAAAATCAATTGTTTATATATTAATTTATAATTAAATATCCGATAAATGCTTCGGGTAGCCGCAAATCACAAAAATTTGGCAATAAAACCTTAATTTGGTATTATGAACAAGACTTACAGCCACTTACTCTTATTGACTTTATTTGCAATCAATGTGGTTACGGCTCAGGCGCAATTTACATCTGGTGCCTTGTGTGGAACAGCCGAACCCACCGAAGCCCATTACAAATACATTGAAAGTATTAACGAGCGCTATGCGCTGGATACAGAAATGGATTCAAATGGTATCATTTATTTACCCATCACTTTCCATGTTGTAACCGACATCAACGGAAACAAATACGACTACAACACCCTACTGACAGTGTTTTGCGAACTCAATCAGAAGTTTGCTAACAGTGGCATTCAGTTTTATATGAAAGGTAATGTGAACGTCATTAATAATCCGTCCTATTTTCTGCATACCTCCAATGCCGTTGGAACTGCCTTGATGAATGAACACAATCAAATTCGCACCATCAACACCTATTTTGTAGACCTATCAGCCATTGGCTTGTGCGGCTATGCTTATTTTCCAGGTTCAGGGCCTGGCGGTCCTTTGAGGGACGGTGGTTTGATGATGAGTATAGGCTGCTCGCAGGTCGGAAATACCACCTTGGCCCACGAAATGGGCCATTATCTGGCCTTGCCGCACACATTTGATGGCACCAGCACCGATTTATTGAGTCCATTTGCAGAACGCGTTACTCGGAATCCAAATGAAATCGCCCCTCGCTTTTCTGCCAATTGTAACAACTTTGGCGACCGTTATTGTGACACACCGGCTGACATTTTCGGTTTCAGATGGAATTGCAATGGTATGACTATGAATGATACCGATTTGAACGGGGATTTATTTCAGCCCGATCCATCTTACTTCATGTCCTATTCATCTGACTTTTGCATGAATAAATTCTCGCAACAGCAAATGAATACCATGCGTGCAACAGTTCAAAGTGGAGGTCCTACCCCAGCCCCGCGCAGATACCTTACCCTTTTTCCCATGCCCCCTTGGGATACCGTTACCAGCAATGTAATTCCGCTAGAACCGCTGGCAAGCGATCCTCCATCGCCTTCAAATTATATTTATTTCCGATGGACCAAAGCACCAGGTGCTACCCACTATTTTGTGCGAATTCGCAGAAATAACCTTCCCGTTACAGAGTTTATCACAACCGACACCACGCGACTGTATACAATCAATCTTTTACAGGCAAACCGTACCTATACCTATACCATTCGTCCGTACAACCACGGCTGGTCATGCGTAGGTCCAAGTCAAACGGGTACTTTTACTACTACTCAAGGTTATGGTGTTTCAGTTTTTGACCCTAAAAGCCAAGATGTAGTGGTTTATCCAAGCTTACTGGAAGCGGGGCAATTGCTCAACATCCGCACCGGCGAAGCGCAGTTACAAAGCTTAAGTTTGATCGACGTACAAGGCCGCACCATTCTGCAGACGAGCTTAGAGCCAAGCAACACAGTACATCAAGTACAAATGCCGATACTGCCTGCAGGAATGTATCACGTCAAACTAGAAAGCAGCCTCGGTCCACTTTTTGAGCGCATTGTGATTCAGTAGTCTTCGTGAGCACCCCTTTGGCTCAAACCTTCGGTTTACAACTACCGAGCAGGATTGATACGATCAGCTTTACCTACCTCGGAACCCAAATCCAGCTTTCCGTAAAACGAGATGATTTGATTCATCCGTTGGTTAACGGCAATAAATGGCGGAAAATGTCGGCTTTCATTACCGATGAAAGTGGTTATGATAGTTTGGTAAGTATTGGAGGTGCATTTTCTAATCATTTACTGGCGCTTGCCAGTCTCGCCAAGTCTATGGGCAAACCTAGTTTTGGATATCTCCGCGGAGATGAATCCCGCCCAGAAAACAGCTACGAACGTTGGTTGAAACAGTTGGGGATGCAACTCGTGAAGCTTTCTCGAGCAGATTATCAAAACAAAACAGCCCTTTATGCTTATCTGGCTAAACAACATCCCAGCGCTTTGCTCTTGCCTGAAGGGGGTCATCCCCTGCCCTCCCCTAACAATTTAGCAGCGCTCTTAGACGAGCAACCTTTACACTACGAGCACTTACTGGTGAGTTGCGGAACTGGAGCCACCTATTTGGCTTTGGCCGCGGGACTAGCTACCAGAAAACAACAACTACAATTGCATGGTGTGAGTGTAATCAGTCAACCCGACTTCATCTCCGACCTCTTGGCACAAGCCCAGCGTATTTATCCGAATAGCAGCTTGTCTCCTCACCCAGAAAAAAAACGACTGGGCAAAATGAGTACAGACATGTTAGCCATCAGCAAGGCTTGTTTTTCGCAAACAGGTCTGGCTCCCGATCCTATTTATGATGCAGCGCTTTTGCTGTACGTACATGCGGCAGTGAAATCAGGGAAAGTTAAGCCACATGACCGTACTTTATGGTTGCACAGTGGTGGATTGCCAGGCTGGTCTGGTTACAGTTCAGAATGCCAACAACTGTTCAGCTTGTAGTCGTATAAACGTCAGATATTCAGCATTCGAAATACGTCCATCTTGCATGTTTTTCCCAATCTGAATCAATCGTGGACGCAGTGCCAAGGTGTGCGTACCCACATAATTGAGTACATCTGAGAAATGTCCCATGGCCAGAGCACTCCCTTGTGTACCATCAGAAATGCCAATTAAAGCAGCTTTTTTATGCTTAAAGCTAATAGGAAAATTGCAGGCATCCACCCAAATCTTCAAAATACCGGGAAAAGAACCGTTGTATTCGGGAATTACAAAAATAAACTTGTCTGTGTTGCTTACCACCTCTTGCATCCGATCCCAGGCTGGGTTGGGCTGCTTTACCTTTTTGTAGAGGGTGGTCTCAAGGATGTCTATCGGCAGCTGTTGCAGGTCAAGCACCGTTGCCTTCACGCCTAATTCGGCTAAAATTTCTTGGTAATGGGCGGCTACTTGACTGCTAACCGATTGGTTGCGACTCGTACTCGCAACGATGGTGTAATTCATAAATCAACTAACAGCTCTTAGCCTGCTAATGTTCGATTTATCAAATTGATTTTGAGCATAATTTAAATTTACCTCAAAGCGAGCTACACGCGGTTCGGCGGTTGGTAGGTGGAACATGGCATCCATCAAAATGGCTTCTACTATCGAACGCAGTCCACGCGCACCCAATTTATACTCCATAGCTTTGTCAACAATAAAGTCCATTACCTCCTCCGTTATTACCAATTCGATTTCTTCGAGCTGAAATAAACGCTCATACTGCTTGAATAGTGAGTTTTTAGGTTCCGTAAGGATGGCGCGTAAGGTAGGTTTGTCGAGCGGATTCAAAAAAGCCACTACCGGCAAACGACCGAGTAATTCAGGTATCAACCCGAAGGTTTTTAAATCGTTCGGCATCACATACTGCAGCAAATTTTGCTTGTCGATGCTCTGTTCTTTGGAAGTACCGTAGCCAATGGCATTCAGTTTCACGCGACGCGCAATGATTCGATCAATGCCGTCAAACGCTCCTCCACAGATGAAAAGGATATTTTTTGTATCGACTTGAATGAATTTTTGTTCTGGATGCTTCCGGCCTCCTTGCGGCGGGACGTTTACCACAGTGCCTTCAAGCATTTTGAGCAAGGCCTGCTGAACGCCTTCTCCTGATACATCTCGGGTGATAGAAGGATTGTCAGATTTGCGGGCAATTTTATCGATTTCGTCAAGGTAAACAATGCCCCGCTCCGCTGCTGCCACGTCATAGTCGGCAGCCTGCAAAAGGCGACTTAATATGCTCTCCACGTCCTCTCCTACATAACCTGCCTCGGTAAACACCGTAGCATCGGCAATGCAGAAGGGAACGTTGAGCATTTTGGCTATGGTACGCGCCAACAAGGTTTTACCCGTGCCGGTTTCCCCAACCATGATGATGTTCGACTTTTCAATTTCAACATCAGCCTTTTCTTGTTGCTGATTAATGCGCTTGTAGTGGTTGTAAACCGCTACTGCCAAGGTGCGCTTGCCTTCATCTTGACCAATCACATACTCATCTAAGTAGTTTTTGATCAATTGTGGTTTGAGGTTGTCGTACTTGCGATAGTTCGTGGCGATGTGACCCTTCTCAGCACTCGCTTGCTCCAGCATAATTTCGTGCGCCTGCACAATACAACTGTCGCAAATGTGCGATTCAAGTCCTGCTACCAGGATCTTCGTGTTTTCCTTATCCTTGCCACAAAAAGAGCAATGTACCTTGGTTTTAGCCGCCATTGTTTATTTTTTCGGGTTGCGCACCAACACGTCGTCGATCATACCATAAGCTTTCGCCTCGGTAGCGCTCATCCAATAATCTCTATCACTGTCTTTTTCAATCTTACTGAAAGTTTGACCGCTATGCTCAGCGAGAATCAAATATAATTCATCGCGTACTTTTAACGTTTCTTTCAACGCAATTTCCATTTCGGAAACTTGTCCTTGCATGCCACTCATCGGCTGGTGAATCATGACCCGTGCGTGCTTGAGGGCGGTACGCTTGCCCGCAGCACCGGCACACAACAATACAGCGGCCATAGATGCAGCCATTCCCGTACAAATGGTAGCCACATCCGCCCCCACAAACTGCATGGTGTCGTAGATACCAAGACCAGCGTAAACGGAGCCACCCGGACTGTTCAAATAAATTTGAATGTCGCGGCTGCTGTCGACCGAGTCGAGGAACAATAACTGCGCTTGGATGATGTTAGCCACCTCATCCGTTACAGGCACGCCCATAAAAATGATGCGGTCCATCATCAAACGCGAAAACACGTCCATACTGGCCACATTCATCGGGCGCTCTTCGATGATGTAAGGGGTCAAATTATTAATCTGGTGTTTTACATAGCCATCAATGGCTGTGCCGCTTTTGCCAAGATGGCCTACCGCGTATTTCCTAAATTCTATTTCAAAGTTCATTGGCGAAATTTACTTATTAAACAGCATTTTCTTTGGTAAGTTTCTCAAATTCTACAAAAGACATAGGCGCCTCGCTTACCTGAACCTGCTCGCGGATAAAATCTTCCACTTTGCGGTACTTCATCGAATAATACACATTCGAATAATTATCTTCTTTCTTCAAATAGTCAAGCGCATATTTTTGAAGCGTTTGATCATCCATTGGGATGCCATAGCTTGAAAACTGGCGGTATAGCAACCCTTTAGCTTCTTCTACAATGTCTTCACCCTTGATTTCGATGGCATTCACTTCCAAAACCTTGTCGATCAATAAATCGCGACGTAACTGATTCGAATATTCGGGATATTGCTGCTCTAAAGTTTGTTGGTCAACCGGATTTTTAGCATTCGACAACAACCAACGCTTCAAAAAGCCATCTGGAAGCTCAATATTATCGGTTTGAAAGAAGGCTTCCATCACTTCGTTGCGCAAATAACGCTCTGCCTCAACTTGCAGAGAGCGACTTAGCTCTAATTTTACGCGCTCGTTAAAATCGGATTCAGTTTTGAAGTCTTCGTTACCAAATACTTTATTGAAAAAAGTAGTGTCGAGTTCCGCCAAACCTTCACGCATTACATTACTCACCGTAATTTCTACAGCGCGACCAATCAAGGCCAATTCTTCTTCTGATTTCTTAATACCTGCGGCGATGGCAGCAGTGTCGTTGCCGAAAATCAACTCCAATTGGGTGCGGGTTGCATGGTCTTTGCCAATGCCTGTTAATTCGTTACGCAGCGCTTCATCCACCACCTCGGCTAATTTCACCATGCTCACAGTGACCAAACCGCCAACTTTAATTTCACCCACCTCATCTAACTCACGGATGCGCAAAAAAACCATGTCGCCCTGCTCTGAAATGGGTGGGTAGGCGTTTTCAAAATGACGTGAACGAAGGTCTTTGATGTAATTATCGAGCGTTTCTTGCGCCGGCTCAACTTGATATTTGGTGAAGGTTTTGTTAGGTGCTGCAACGTTTACTTCGGGCTTGAGACCAATGCTAAACTCAAAGGTGAAGCTTTTATCGAGCGCATCACCGTCACCGAAAGGATCGCTATCGGTTTCTGGCATGGGCTGAGCGAAAATATCGAGCTTGTTTTCTTCGAGGTAACCATTGATGCCTTCTTGCACCATTTTATTAAGCTCCTCATACAACAAGGCTTTGCCATACATTTTTTTCACCATACCTACTGGCACCATTCCCTGTCGGAAGCCCGGCATGTTTACTTTGCGGCGGTATTGCTTGATGGCCTCATCTAAACGTCCAGCGTAATCGGCTTGGTCGATGTTGATGATGACTTTATTTTCGAGATGACTTACTGGTTCTGCTACGATATTCACGGTCGGATGTTTTTAAGATTAATTGGATTTTGTTTTTTAAAACACGGCGGTCTCAAAGGACACAGATCGGATTGCAGTTGGAAAGTTTAGAGGGGTGAAGCCAGTAAAACCAAAACACTCCGGATGAATACCCCCCAGTTGCTGTTTTTTTTGAAGAAGCTATTCATCCCAAACCTTTATTCTTGAACCTTTTAATGTAATAAGTGCGGATGGAGGGACTCGAACCCACACACCTTGCGGCACCAGATCCTAAGTCTGGCACGTCTACCAATTTCGCCACATCCGCTGAACGACACGCCTTGCCGTAATGCCTTTTGCCGCTGGTAAAACCGTGGGCTATAAAGGACTGCAAAAATACTACTTTTAGCACAAATAGACAAGTCTTTAACATTTCTTCAAAAATCTTGTCCAAATAAGCCGAAATCAAGCATATCGAACCTCATTTTGTTTATTTTTAACCTCGAATACACCGGATAATATGGAAGCAGCGACACCAAGCAGGGAAGAAATTGAACGTGGTGAAATATTAAGACGCTACAGAGCCTTGTTGCGGGCGGTGAAGCCTTTCATGAAAAAGGGCGACAAAAAACAATTACGCTTAGCCTTTGACATGGCTTTGGATGCCCACAAAGACATGCGCCGGAAGTCTGGCGAACCCTACATTTACCACCCCCTTGAAGTGGCGCGCATAGTGGTGGAAGAGATTGGGCTGGGCACTACCTCCGTGGTCTGCGCCTTGTTGCATGATGTGGTAGAAGACACAGAAATCACCCTCGGACAAATTGAAAAAGAATTTGGCAATGTAGTGGCGCGCATTATTGACGGCCTCACCAAAATCTCTGGTCTTTATAACAAAAGCACTAACACTTCCGACCAAGCCGAAAATTTCCGCAAAATGTTGCTTACCCTAGCCGACGATGTACGGGTGATTTTGATTAAGCTCGCTGACCGCCTGCACAACATGCGCACGCTCGACAGCATGCCCAACGATAAACAACTAAAAATCGCCTCGGAAACCAGCTTTTTATTCGCCCCCCTCGCCCACCGATTGGGATTGTATGCGGTAAAATCCGAACTGGAAGATTTGTCGCTTAAGTACACCGATCCCGAAATTTACAAAGACATTGCCCGTCGTTTGCAGGAGACCAAATTAAAGCGCGACCGTTTCATACGCGATTTTATAGTGCCAATACGTAAAGAAATGGAAGCTTTAGACCTGCCGTTCCAAATAAAAGGTCGCCCCAAATCCATTTACTCTATCTACAATAAAATGCGTAAGCAAGGGGTGGAATTTGATGAGGTGTACGACCTGTTTGCTGTGCGCATCATCCTTGAAAGTCCCGCCGAAACCGAAAAATCAGACTGCTGGCGGGCCTATTCCATCGTTACAGATATGTACCAACCCAATCCCAACCGCCTGCGCGACTGGGTGAGTACCCCTAAGGCCAACGGCTACGAATCGCTACACACCACGGTGATGGGCGCCGGTGGGCGCTGGGTGGAGGTGCAAATCAGGACCAACCGCATGGATGAAATTTCTGAAAAAGGCCTTGCTGCCCATTGGAAATACAAAGAAAGTGGCACCGACAATGCCTTTGACGCTTGGCTTACCCGCATCCGTGAGGTGCTCGAGAACGCTGAGCCCAATGCGCTCGAGTTTATCGACAACTTCAAGTTGCAATTGTATGCGAAGGATGTATTTGCTTTTACGCCCAAAGGCGACCTCATCAAACTCGCCGCTGGTGCCACGGCCCTAGATTTTGCCTTCGAAATCCATACCGATATCGGCATGAAGTGCATAGGCGCTAAAGTGAACCATAAAATTGTTCCGCTGAGTTACCCGTTGCAAAACGGCGACCAGGTTGAAATTCTTACTTCGAGTATTCAAAAACCTAAAAGCGACTGGCTCAAGTTTGTAACCACGGCCAAGGCCAAGAGCAAAATCAAGCAGGCCATCAAAGATTACCGCAGGGAGATGGCCGACACGGGCCGCGACATCTTTGAAAAGAAGATGAAGCAGTGGAAAACACAAGTGACTGAGGAGCTGATGAACAAAATTCTGGCCCAGTTCAAGCTGCAGTCGCCCGTAGACCTGCACTACCTCATTGCCACCGAGCGCATTGACCTCGCTCAACTCAAAGTCTTTGTGCTCGACCCCAAGAAAGCTGCTGAAAGTCGTGCTACCACACGCATCGACGAAAAAAACTTTGGCAATTTGATGCGTTCTAACAACAGCTCAGCCGACGACTTACTTATTATCGATGATAAAATCAGTAAAATCGACTACACACTCGCCAGTTGCTGTAACCCCATTCCTGGGGATGAAATTTTTGGCTTCGTAACCATCAATGAAGGCATCAAAATTCACCGAGTGAACTGTCCCAATGCGGTGCACCTGCTCAGCAAGTACAGCTACCGGGTGGTAAAATCAAAGTGGACCCAGGCCTCAGAAGTGAGCTTTTTGGCCGGCATTCGCATCACTGGGCTTGACGATATCGGCATCATCAGCGGCATTTCGCAGGTCATCAGCACCGACCTCAAAGTAAACATGCGCTCCATCAGTGTGTTATCGAACGACGGCATGTTTGAAGGCACCATCATGGTGTTTGTAAATGACACCAAGCACCTTGATACCCTCATGCGGAAGCTGCTGCAGGTGAAAGGCGTGCTCAAAGTAACCCGCTTCGATTCACAACCCGACTAAAAAAGGAACCCCTTTTCAGAATTAATGTTGATATTCGTTTAAACGCAACTATGCAATCCGTCAATAAACTCGTTGAAGAAGTAAAGCTCATTTTTTCGGCCTACCTCGAAGAAAATGGTCACCGCAAAACTCCAGAGCGCTTCGCCATTTTAGAAGAGATTTGTTCGCGCAACGACCATTTTGATGTGGAATCGCTTTACATCCAAATGAAAAACCGTAATTACCGAGTGAGTCGGGCTACGGTGTACAACACCCTCGACCTGCTGCTGGCTTGCGACCTTGTTACCAAGCACCAGTTTGGCAAAAACATGGCGCAATTTGAGCGAGCTTACGGTTACAAGCAGCACGACCACCTCATTTGCATAGAATGTGGCCAGGTGGAAGAGTTTTGCGACCCGCGTATTCAAGAGATCCGCAGCGACATGGGTATATTTTTTCACCATACGGTAAAACACCATTCCCTGCACTTATACGCCAGTTGTGACCTGCAAAAAGCCGACGGCAGTTGTCCACATTTCAACAAAAACTAAAAAACACCTAAAAACCCCCTATTTTTAGGTTTTAATAGCTGTAAATGAAAGTAGATGTGCTATTGGGCCTCCAGTGGGGCGACGAAGGCAAGGGTAAGATTGTAGACGTAATTACGCCCAAATACGACATTATTGCCCGTTTTCAGGGCGGTCCCAATGCAGGTCACACCTTAGAGTTTGATGGCACCAAGGTCGTATTGAATACCATTCCCTCGGGGATTTTCCGTCCCCACGCCATGAACATCATTGGCAATGGGGTGGTAATTGACCCGGTCACCCTTCAGCGCGAGATCACCAATTTGCTGAAATTAGGCGTGCCGGTCAAAGAGCGTCTTTACATTTCGCGCAAGGCCCATTTGATCATGCCCACCCATCCTATTTTGGATGCCGCTTATGAAAAGGCTATGGGCGATTCCAAAATCGGCTCTACTTTAAAGGGCATTGGTCCTACCTATGCCGACAAAATTGGCCGTTCTGGCTTGCGTGTGGGCAACCTCGGTGGTAGCAGCTTTCAAGAAGCCTATAACAACATCCGTGAAAAACATTTACAAACCTTACGTTTGCTCGATTATACCGACCCGGAGCTGGCCGAAAAGGAACAGCGCTGGCTCGATGCTGTGGCTTTTTTGAGCGATTACCATACTTGCGACAGCGAATTGGTCATCAACCAAGCCCTCAAGGCAGGCAAAAGGGTATTGGCAGAAGGTGCTCAAGGAACTTTGCTGGATATCGATTTTGGTTCGTACCCCTTTGTGACCTCCTCCAACACCATTACGGCGGGTGCTTGCACCGGCTTGGGACTAGCACCGCAGACCATTGGCGAGGTATTCGGCATCTTCAAGGCTTATTGCACCCGTGTGGGCAGCGGTCCCTTCCCTACCGAGCTCCACGGTGAGGCAGGAGAAGAGCTCCGCAATTTAGGACACGAATTTGGCGCTACCACTGGTCGTCCACGTCGTTGTGGCTGGATTGATTTGCCGGCTTTGAAATACGCCATCATGCTCAACGGGGCCACCCAGCTCATTATGATGAAAAGTGATGTTTTGAGTGGTTTTGAAGAAATAGGCGTTTGCACGCATTACGAAACGGCAGAAGGCCGCACCGATGTGTTGCCTTTTGATTTGGCAGAAGCCAAGCCCATTGTTGAAATGGTGCCGGGTTGGAAGCAAGATTTAACTAGCATGACCTCCGTCGACCAATTGCCGGCGGAACTAAATAATTACATAGCCTTCCTTGAAAAGCATTTAGAAGTGCCCATTAAGGTGGTATCAGTTGGCCCAAACCGCACACAGACCCTTTACCGTTGAGCAGCACCCGTATTAAAATAACTTCCCAGCGTGAACAGTTTGCGCTCCACCAACTGCTTTTTCATTTCAGAGAGGCCCCATATGTGGTAGCCTTCAACAGCAATATCTTACCCGATCAGCAACTACCGGAGGCTTATCAGCAAATCAGCTGGCAGCTGGCGGTAAGTTATGGTGAAGCTTTTGCCCCTGAAAGTGGCTGTTTCGATGCGTTAGAAGCATTGGTGAGTGGCTCGCCCGACCATTATATGGGCTTTTTGACCTACGATTTAAAAAACGAGCTCGAAGCCTTGGGCTCTGCTCATACCGATGGCATTGGCTTTGCCCCGATGCTGTTTTTCAGGCCGCAATTGCTTATCAGTTGTCGCCAAGGTGAAATTTTGTTGCAGCGCGACGAGCTTGATTTTACGGCGGTTTTACCAAGCATTTTGGCGGCCCCTTTGACCGAAGCCAGTATGTTGCCCCAGCTGCATTTCAAGCGGCAAGTGAGCGATGCCAAATATCTGCGTAATGTAGATGCCATTCGGCAGCACATTACCGAAGGCACGGTGTATGAGCTCAATTATTGCATGGAATGGCATGCCAAAGCCCCGGGGCTTGATTTATTGAGCACTTACCGGCGCTTGAATAAAAACACCAAAGCACCCTTTTCGGTGTATTTAAAGGCCCAGGACCGCTACCTCCTGAGCGCGAGTCCCGAGCGTTTTTTGCGTAAAACCGGCCAAGAGCTCCTCAGTCAGCCCATCAAAGGCACCATTGGCCGGGCCGAGCTCCCCGCCGACGATAAAAAACGCATGCAGCAATTGGCCAGCGACGAAAAAGAGCGCGCCGAAAATGTGATGATTGTTGATTTGGTGCGCAATGACCTCTCGCGCAGCTGTGTGGCAGGCAGTGTGCAGGTACCCAATCTCATGCAGGTGTATAGTTTTAGAACGGTGCATCAAATGATCAGCACTGTTAAAGGCGAGCTCCTGCCCGAGCAATCGGCCGTTCAGGCCATCCGCCACGCATTTCCCATGGGCTCTATGACCGGCGCGCCCAAAATCAAAGCCATGGAAATCATCGAAGCGCT
>Ga0209702_10002809_pt1 | contig 29179 bp, 28 predicted proteins | sample FRY01_FD_187210 | JGI IMG/M metagenome (GOLD analysis project Ga0209702, IMG submission 187210) | Freshwater microbial communities from Lake Fryxell liftoff mats and glacier meltwater in Antarctica - FRY-01 (SPAdes) (version 2) | ecosystem: Environmental > Aquatic > Freshwater > Ice > Glacier... | reverse complement strand
ACCTGCGCTTGGCCTGTCGTTGCGCCCTCTGCGTCGAGGAGATGAGCGGACGCCCGCTGCTCGATCCAAAGACCATACGCTCTGATGTGAGTCCGCAACAGATCGTGAGCATAGGCAACTACGCGATTCAGTTCAATTGGAGCGACGGCCATAACAGCGGGATATATTCGTTTAACGACCTGCGTTCCTTAGGCGTGCGCGCTGCTTTGATGCGCGTTGAAAGTGTCTGATTTCCTGCTTGTGGATCTGCCTGTCAGCATTCGCGCGGAGACTTCGCTCGCCGACCCCGACACGTGCAAGTTCATCGTGAGCCGACCCTTGCATCCTGGCGGCCCCTTCTTTTTTAGCAACAAGGAACGCGCCGCCGGTTCGCCGCTCGTCGAGCGACTGTTCGCACTCCCCGGCGTGGCCAACGTGCTGATTGCCGAGAGCGTGGTGACCGTCTGCAAGGAGCCGAACGCCTCGTGGTCAGGACTAAAAGCCGCCATCGGAACGGCCATCCGGACGCAGCTGCTAACTGGCGTACCAGCGATCTTGGAGATGCATGCCCACACCGGCACGCAAGGAAGGCCCGATGCAGAGCTTTATACGGTTATTCAGGATCTCCTGGACAAGCAGGTCAATAAATCAATCGCTAACCACGGCGGGAAGATTTCGATTGTGGAGGTCCGGCAAGGGAAGCTTTTCATCAGCATGAGCGGCGGCTGCCAAGGATGCGCATCCTCTCAGGTGACGCTGCGGCAGGGCTTCGAAGTCATGCTGAAAAGGGTCGCCCCAGAAATCGAAGACATTGTGGATACGACCAACCACGCAGCGGGAAAAAAGCCGTTCTACCCGCGCCCTGAGGTGCCCCTATGAGCAATCGACTGCCGCAAGAAACAACCCCTACCGTCGCGACGCTAGCCGATCTCGCCAAGTTGGTAAACTACTCGCTCATGGACACGCTCAACTGCGATCCTGACGCGACAGCCAACGGCGCCGACCACGCACCGCGACAAGTCTTCACGGGCCACTATGTCCCCGTCAATCCCACGCCAATAAAAGACCCCGAGTACGTCGCGCACAGCAAAAACTTTTTTCGCGAACTTGGCTTCGTCGACAGCATGGCACAGTCGGCCGACTTCGTCCGCATGTTCTCCGGTGACATCTCGCAGGTTCCGGAGCCGCTGCGCAAGGTCGGTTGGGCGACGGGCTACGCACTGTCCATCTACGGCACCGAATACGTCCAGCAGTGCCCGTTCCAAACCGGCAACGGCTACGGCGACGGTCGCGCAGTGTCCGTGCTGGAGGCCATCATCAACGGCAGACGCTGGGAAATGCAGCTCAAAGGTGGAGGGCGCACGCCATACTGCCGTGGCGCGGACGGTCGCGCCGTCCTGCGCTCGAGTGTCCGCGAGTTCCTGGCACAGGAGCACATGTACGCGCTCGGCGTGCCAAGCTCACGCTCGCTGAGTTTGTACGTTTCGAAAACGGAGCAGGTCAATCGGCCGTGGTACTCGGAGGGCTCGCACTCGCACGATCCCGACATGCTGATATCGGAGGCAGTCGCCATCTCGACGCGCGTCGCACCGTCATTTATTCGGGTCGGCCAACTCGAGCTCTTCGGTCGCCGTGCTCGCAAGCAGGAACACCCGAAAGCGATGGAGGAGCTTGAGAAGATTGTGTTGCACTTGATCGATCGTGAGTACGCTGATGTCATCGACAAGCAACTAACCACCGCCGAAAAAGTGCTGTTACTCGCGCGCGAGTTCCGCCGCCGCCTCACGTCACTGGTGGCGAACTGGATCCGCGTCGGCTACTGCCAGGGCAACTTCAACAGCGACAACTGCGCGGCCGGTGGCTACACCCTCGACTACGGTCCATTCGGATTCTGCGATGTGTTCAACCCGCACTACCAGCCATGGACGGGTGGCGGACAGCACTTCGCGTTCCTGAACCAACCCGTGGCAGCGGAAGGCAACTTCCACATGTTTTGCACGGCGTTGCGGCCTTTACTGTCATCAATGACATCAATGACATCGCATCAGGACTCTCTGCGACAGCTTGACGAGATTCGCAGTGGCTTTTCGACAGTGATGCAAGCGGAAATGGAAAAGATGTGGACTACAAAATTGGGGCTTGGCACTTTTCACGCGGCGCTGTTCAGTGAGCTCGAAACGCTCATGGTGCAAACTCCTGTCGATTACACCATCTTCTTCCGCGAGCTCTCGATGCTACCTGACGACATAGTCCCACTCAAAAAAAGCTTCTATCAGGATCTCGAAGGGATGGACCAGCGCTGGTCAGCGTGGCTCACAAAATGGAAATCGCTCATAGTCAGCGCCAGCACGAGCGACGCGAATGCTGCGCAGCCCCGCTCCCGTGACGAGATCTCTAGACAGATGAAACTCGTCAACCCAAAATACAGTTTGCGAGAGTGGTTCCTTGTGCCTGCGTACAGCCAAGCGAGCGCTGGCAACTACGCTCTAATTCGAGAACTGCAGGAAGTCATGACGCAGCCCTACGCCGAGCAGTCGCAAGACGTGGAGGACAAATACTATCGGCTGAAGCCGTCTGAGTTCTTTGAGGTCGCTGGATTGTCGTATGTGAGCTGCTCGTCGTGATTTTTCGAAAACCGATCGGCCAGGTACGAACCGGCCTTGTTGAGGGAGAAGCCTCTGCCGCAGAGGTGGTCGTCGCCTACCACGAGCGGACAAAACATCACTTCCACCGTTACGCCGCCGCGCTTGGCTACATGGACTGGGCGACACAGCCCGATCCGTTTCGACGCTACGCGGGAGCGGATCTGGTTCGCCTCCCGCTGCCTAAAGCGGGCCGCCCGCTGCCCTATTGGCAGCTCTATGCCAGCGCGAGCGTGCCATGTCGCTGAGCAAGCCCCTCCCGCCAGCAGAACTCCGAACTCATGGCACATGACGCGGTCGGCGTACATGCCCGCGACGAACTCGGGATTTCAGAAACGCTTGGTGCGTGTCCGCTTCAGGCGGCATGTACAATTATTTTGCCCCTTCACAGGGGCATCCGCTAGGGGTGTTGTCGTGGTTTCGCAAGAAGCTGCGCGACTGAGAAAGTCCCTTTGAACCTGACTGAGGTAATCCTCGCGCAGGGAAGCATGTCCAAGGCGTGACGCAGAGTTTTTCGACCCTGCCAACGCCCGCGCAAGCAGACCTGCCATTAACACAAGGAAAAGTTGATGGCTTCGATATCTAACACTGCCAATACGGCACTCACACCCCTACCCCAGGGGGACCGCCTGTTTGGCTGGCGTGAGCATACCGCGCTCTGGCTCAGTCTGGGCGTGGGCCTGCTCATCATACAAATGGGCTCTTACCTGGTACCCGCATTGGGCACGCAGCAGGCCCTGGCGGTCATCGTGGTCGGCTCGGTCCTTGGCGCTGGGCTGCTGGCCTGGACCGCGAAAATCGGCTGTGACAGCGGACTATCGAGTGCGGGTTTGATGCACGCCACTTACGGCAGCAGTTTCGCGCGCCTGCCGGTGCTGCTCAACATCGTGCAATTGATCGGCTGGACCACGTTTGAACTGGTCGTCATGCGCGACGGCACCGTGGCCATCGCACGCCAGTCCGGTGCGTTTGTCGCGTCGTTCTGGCCGGTGCTAGCGACCTTATTGTGGGGTGGCGTGCTGATTGCGCTGCTCTTCGGCTCCATGGTCAAACTGGTGCGCAAGTTCATAAGCCGCTTTGGTTTGCCGCTGGTGATTGCCTCTTTGCTGTGGCTGACCTGGCAGTTTTTGAGTCGCGCTTATGCACAAGGCTGGGAAGCTTTATGGACCCGCCCCGGCAGCGGTGGCATGAGCACATTGTCAGCGCTGGACCTGGTCATTGCCATGCCGGTGTCCTGGTTGCCGCTGGTGGCCGACTTTGCGCGTTACGGGCGCGACGGAAAAAGTGCATTGCGCGGCACCTGGCTGGGTTACGCCATAGCCAACACCTGGTGCTATGGTCTGGGGGTGCTGATCGTGCTGACCACGCCAAGCACCGATCTAATCGCCGCCCTGCTGCTGGCGCAAGGCGGGCTGATTGCGCTGGGCCTGATCCTGATCGACGAAGTGGACAACGCCTATGGCGACCTGTACTCAGGCTCGGTCGCTGGGACAAGCCTCAAACCTGGCTGGAGCCTGCGCCGCTGGGGCATTGCCCTGGCCATTGTTTGCACCGGGCTGGCACTGGTGCTGCCCATACACAGCCTGGTGCCTTTTTTGCTGATGCTCAGCTCGGTGTTTGTGCCACTGTACGGTGTGATCCTGGCGCGCCTGAGCGGCACGCCGAATGTGGCCGCATTGGTCGGGACGAAAAAGGTCAACCTCAGCGCGGCTGTCATCTGGATTCTGGGCGTGGCGACTTACCACCTGCTCACCCAACTGGCGCCTGATTGGGGGGCTTCACTGCCTACCCTAGTCTTGACCTTTGTGCTGGCCCGTATGACCCGCACCAGCTCTGAGCCGCTCTTACATCGGCTAAATTAGAATTTATGTTTTGGGATAGTGCCTGACGACAGGAGCAATGGCCTGGCAGGCACGAAATCAAGGTGAAGAGCACGACCCGTGGGAGCTAGGCCTGATGGCCGACCCACATGCAAAAAGGCTTCAAAACCGAAGTCTTGAAGCCTTTCAAGCATCTTCAGCGCGAAGCTGAAGAAAGTATTAGCAGGGCTTAATAGCCGCCGCGTCCACCACCACCACCGCCGCCGTAGCCGCCGCCACCGGAACGACCACCGCCGCCGCCACCGTAGCCGCCGCCACCGGAACGTTCGCCGCCACCGCCACCACCGCCGTAACCACCACCACCACCACCGCCGCCGCCGAAGCCGCCGGTACGTGGGGGACGAGCTTCCATCGGACGGGCTTCGTTCACGGTGATGGCACGGCCACCGAGTGACTGGCCATTCATGCCGGCGATTGCAGCTTGCGCTTCAGCATCGCTGCCCATTTCCACAAAGCCGAAGCCTTTGGAGCGGCCGGTGTCACGTTCCATCATGACCTTGGCGCTGGTGATAGAGCCAAATGCGCCGAAAGACTGTTGCAAGTCTTCGTCGCGAACGGTGTACGGCAGGTTGCCGACGTAAAGTTTGTTGCCCATTAGGGACTCCTGAAAAACACATAAAACAAATAGCGATGGGGTCCCGAAAGCACAACAAATCCAAAAAGCACCGCCGTAGCGCGCGAAACTGACCGATCACCAACTTGTGCAGTAAAAAAACGCACCCGCCAATTATCGCCTAAAACCGCAGGATCAGGGCTTAAAAAGGCCAAGAATATTTGTAATTGGCAGACCAAGTGCAAATATTTCGGGCTTTATGGTGCCAAATACTGACATAAACCCGAGTTTTGGGGGTCAGAGCCCAAAAACTCCTTAGTCGCCCTGCTCCTGAGATTCCGTAGTGGGGCGGACCATGCGCTGGCCATGTTTGGTGACCACCTCAACATAAAACGATTCAGCACCCTCTTTGGCCAGTGCATCCACTGCAATTATCAGCGCAGCAAAATGAACCGGAGCGGCAGTTGCGTCAGTGCTGCCGATCTTGCAATCGAAGTCCCAAAAATCAACGCCTGCAGGCAAGGACCTGGCGCGTTCGCGTTTGGCGTATTTGCGGATGTCGTGCTTGGCGGCATCTAGCAGTCGATCCCGGTTTTTGCCTTCGAGGTTGAGGCTATAGGTTTTTTTCACTCGCCTTACTCGCTCTACTCGCCCTTGGCCTGTTTCACAAGAATCAGATCCAGCTCTTTGCACGACGGCGCGCATACGGCTTGCGATTTTCCCAGCACCTTGCGGGTACCCATCAACGAGCGAGCGCGGTGCTTGCCGCACATAAAGCACGACATGGTGGCGGCACCAAACGAGGTGGTGGCCGCAAACGGGGAACCCGATACCTTGGACTTGTAGCGCAGGCCGTCAGCGAGTACGGCGGTTTTAGCATCAGCTCTTGCCATGTTCTGAATCTTCCTTGGATGGGTGGGTGTGAGGCGGGGCAAGCTCTGAACGCTATATTTTTTATAGCTGACTGTGCTTTCCTGCTATGGCTTGGCCTTTATTTTACGCCTAAAAGCTGCCTGGTGGTTTGTAGGGGCGTTGCAGACTGCCGCGGGGCTAAGCAGGCAAACGATGTCTAAAGTCCTGAACGAAAGGGTGGTAAATCAATCGTTTTTTCAAACCTGGCTGAAACGCGGACAAAATACAGGCCTGCACATGCGCAACTGTCTTGCGCGGCACATCAAACCCACACGACGAAAGAACACCCCATGGCACGTCTCATTCAATGCATCAAGCTCGGTGTCGAAGCCGAAGGCCTGGACTTTCCGCCCTACCCAGGCCCGCTGGGCAAGCGCCTGTGGGAAGAGGTCAGCAAGCAGGCCTGGGCCGACTGGATGAAGCACCAAACCATGCTGGTCAATGAAAACCGCTTGAACCTGGCCGATGCGCGGGCGCGTCAGTACCTGGCCCGACAAATGGAAAATCATTTCTTCGGCAGCGGTGCAGATGCCGTGCAGGGCTACACCCCGCCAACAGCCTAAGCAGCCCGCGCAGGCTGACGCATGGCGGAGCGCATCGAATGGCTGGACGATGGAACGGCCAGCGGCGCGCCTTCCAGTCTGCGCTTTGGCGACCGTTACCGGGGTGAGTTGGGCGGCATCAGCCAAGCGCGTGATGTTTTTTTGGCAGGTTGCGGTTTGCCCGCCGCCTGGCGCGGTCAGCCAAGCTGGAAGATTCTTGAAACCGGCTTTGGCCTAGGGCTGAATTTTCTCGTCACCTGGGCCGCATGGAAGACCGACCCGATGCGGCCACGCCTGCTGCATTTTGTATCTACCGAGGCCTACCCGGCAGCGGCTTCCGACGTGCTGCGTAGCGCCACCGCACACCCTGAACTTTTGCCGCTGGCGACCGAACTGCATGCGCAGCTATGGGGCTTGCTGCCGGGCTTTCACCGGCTGGTGTTTGAGGGTGGCCATGTGCTGCTAACGCTGTGCATAGGCGATACCAAAGCCATGCTGCGCGAGCAGCCCTTTGAGGCGGATTCGGTTTACCTCGATGGCTTCAGCCCGCAAAAAAATCCGGCTATCTGGGATCTTCACACCCTCAAAGCCGTAGCCCGTTGCTGCAAGCGCGGCACCCGTATTGCCACCTGGACGGTGGGCCGCCCAGTACACGATGCCTTGGCGCAATGCGGCTTTGTAGTTAAGAAAACACCCGGCATAGCGCCCAAGCGCGATAACTTGGCTGGCGAATACAACCCGCCGTGGACACCAAAAAAACCAGCACAAGCCACGGCATACGCAGCTAGGCCGCCGACCAGCTGCATCGTCATAGGCGCAGGTCTGGCGGGCAGCGCCGTTGCGGCCAGTCTGGCGCGGCGCGGCTGGCGCGTGACGCTGCTGGACGCAGCCGATGCGCCTGCCAGCGGTGCGTCCAGCTTGCCTGCGGGCCTTTTGGTGCCGCATGTGTCGCCGGATGACAGCTTGCTCTCAAAGCTGTCGCGCAGCGGCGTGCGGCTAACCATGCAGCAAGCCCAAAGCCTTCTTGAACGTGATGTCGATTGGGCGCATACCGGGGTGTTGCAACGCGATGTGAACGACCTCGGCCCTAGGGACCCTCTGCATAACTCTGGCGAGGCTGTGGCAGTCGGATCGGGATGGGCTGCAAGGCGTCTTTTTGCAGGCAATAGCCTAGCTATTGCCAAGAAAAACAACGCAGCAGACCGCCCGAGTCCGGCTGATCACAGACCGCAGGGAGTTATGCAGATGGTCCCTAGACTGCCAGCAACATGGGCACAAGACTGGCCAGATGCTGCCGCCGACTGGTGTGAGTTTGCCAGCGACGACAAGCTGGTGCAATGCGGTCTGGACGCATCCAGCAAAGGCTTGTGGCACGCGCGTGCAGGCTGGATCAAACCGGCGCGCCTGGTCGCGGCATGGCTGCAAGCCAGGGGCAGCGCAGCAACGATTGAATGGTGCGGCAATACAAAGGTAGAACGCCTTCAGCCCAACAATAATGGTTGGCAAGCCCTCAGTAAATCGGGTGAAGTGCTGGCACAGGCTGATCTGGTGGTGCTGGCAGCGGCCTACGACAGCCGGGCGCTGGCGGGGAGCGTGCATAGCGCCGCACTGGAGCTACAGCCGATTCGCGGGCAGGTGTCTTGGGGACTGCATGAGGCAGGCGCGGTGAGCAACTCAGCCCTACCGCCCTTCCCTGTCAACGGCCATGGCAGCCTGATTCCGGCAGTGCCCATGCCAGGCGGCGCAGCGTGGATGGTGGGTGCAAGCTTTGAGCGTGATGACGCCGTCCCGCGCATCAACCCGCAAGACCACCTTGACAATCTGGCGCGCCTGCAGACGCTGCTGCCCGAAGCCGCCACATCAATTACAAATCAATTCAACCAGGGCCAGGTACGCGGCTGGGCCGGCATTCGCTGTGCCACGCCCACGCGGCTGCCGCTGGTGGCGCGCGTGGCGCAGAGCAGCACGGGTGCAGAGGTCTGGGTCTGCACCGGTCTGGGCTCACGCGGGCTGACGTTTGCGGCGCTGTGCGGAGAACTGCTGGCAGCCCGCCTGCACGCTGAGCCACTGCCCATCGAGCAACGCCTGGCACTAGCGATGGGACTTGGTACTAGGCAAAGCCGCATGGCTGCTGGTGAATAAGCTTATTCGCATAAAGGCAGAACAAATTTGTACTTTGTTTTTATAAGCTACCCCCTTACATTCGTGCGCTATGCATGAATTCGCCCCTTCCACTTTTGTATTTGCTGGTTTTATCGTTGGCTTGGTGGTGGGCTTGACGGGGGTGGGCGGCGGCTCGCTGATGACGCCGCTGCTCATTTTTGTCTTCGGCATCAAACCACACTTGGCCATTGGAACTGATTTGCTGTTTGCCGCTTTCACCAAACTGGGTGGCACGGTGAGCTTGGCGCGGGCCAAAATCATCGACTGGCGTATCGTGGGGCAAGTAGCTGCGGGCAGCGTGCCAGCGTGCTTAGCAACTCTGTATGTGCTCAAGCAAGTAGGCCCAGCCAACCCGGCCACCCAAGCGGTCATGACCACCACGCTCGGCGTAGCGCTGTTACTAACAGCTATGGCCACGTTCTACAAAGCGCTGCGCGGCAAGGCTGCCCCTAGCCGCATTGCTCCTGATGATTTGCACACCGCGATTCGCGCACGCCACTGGGCATTGCCCATGCTATTTGGTGCGGTCATTGGCACACTGGTGACCATCACGTCAGTCGGTGCCGGGGCGATTGGCGTGATTGTTCTGATGCTGCTTTACCCCGCCTTGCCGCTGCCGCGCATTGTGGCGGCTGACATTGCCCACGCGGTGCCGCTCACGCTGGTGGCGGGTCTGGGGCATGCGTCGATGGGCTCGGTGGACTGGTCTTTACTGGTTAACCTGCTGGCCGGTTCGCTCCCCGGCATATGGCTGGGAACGCACCTGATACATAAAACGCCAGACCGGGTGATTCGCTCGCTGCTGTCTGCGCTGCTGGCCTATACCGGCTTCAAATTAATTGCGCTTTAATTTTAAAATATTCCCAACATCTCCGCATACACCGTTCGATAAAGTCATGTACCAATACACCGAATTTGACCGCCAGTTTGTTAAAGCCCGCGCCAACCAATACCGCGACCAGCTCACGCGCTGGCAAGCGGGCACGCTGCCCGAAGACGAATTTCGCCCGTTGCGCCTGCAAAACGGCTGGTATGTGCAGCGTTACGCGCCCATGCTGCGTGTGGCCGTACCTTATGGTGAGCTGTCAAGCGCGCAGATTCGCGTGCTGGCAAAAATTGCGCGTGACTACGACCAGCCGAACGCGGCGCTGCTCAATGAAGCGCAGGCCAAACAGGATGAGCTGGGCCCGGTCAATTTTAAAAACGGCCTGTCGGTCAGCTCTAAACTGACCAAAGGCTATGCCCACTTCACGACGCGCCAGAACGTGCAGTACAACTGGATTCCCATCGACAAATCTGCCGATGTGATGGACCTTCTGGCCAGCGTTGACATGCATGGCATTCAGACCAGCGGCAACTGCATCCGCAACATCACCAGCGACGAACGCGCCGGCATTGCAGTCGATGAGATTGCTGACCCGCGCCCCTTTGGCGAAATCATGCGCCAGTGGAGCACGCTGCACGCTGAGTTCGCGTTTTTGCCGCGCAAGTTCAAGATCGCCATCAGTGGCGCCAAAGAAGACCGCGCCGCCATCGGCTGGCACGACGTCGGCCTGCAACTGCTGCGTGATGCGCAAGGCGTTTATTCGGAAGACGGCACCAAAGGCGCCTTGGGCTTCAAAGTGCTGGTAGGCGGTGGCATGGGCCGTACGCCGGTGATTGGCACGGTGATCCGCGAATTTTTGCCATGGCACCAGATCATGAATTACCTGGAAGCCATCGTGCGCGTGTACAACCGCTACGGCCGCCGCGACAACATCTACAAGGCGCGCATCAAGATTTTGGTCAAGGCCGAGGGCCAAAAGTACATCGACGATGTTGAGCTTGAGTACCAACAGATCATGGATCACGACGGTGGCCCGCACACCATCACACAGGCCGAATACGATCGCGTAGCCGCCTGCTTTGTAGCCCCCACATTGCACTGCGACCGCAAAACCACCGACGTAAACATCGCCAACATACTGCACGCCATCGCAGAAGACGATATTGACGATATTGAGTTTCGCCGCTGGCTCAAGCAAAACGTGGCAGCGCACAAAAACCCCGACCTGCGCGCCGTTACGCTGTCATTCAAGCGCCTCGGTCAGGCTCCAGGGGACGCAACCGCCGATCAACTCACCATTGCAGCCGACCTGGCAGACCGCTTCAGCGCTGGGGAAGCGCGCGTGACCCACGAGCAGAACCTTCTGCTGCCATGGGTACGCTGCGACGAGTTGCCCGAGCTGTGGCGTGCTGCCCGCAAGGCCGGGCTTGCACGCCCCAACATCAAGCTGCTGACCGACATGATCGCCTGCCCCGGTGGCGATTTCTGCTCCCTGGCAAATGCGCGTTCGATACCGATCGCCGAGGCCATCACCGAGCGCTACCAGGATCTCGACGAGCTGCATGACATTGGTGAGATAGATTTGCACATCAGCGGTTGCATCAACTCCTGCGGCCATCACCACAGCGGTCACATTGGCATCCTGGGTGTCGATAAAGACGGCAAGGAGTGGTACCAGGTGTCGCTGGGCGGCTCGGACGGATCCAATCTTTCCGGCGCGTCCACGCCCGGCAAGGCGGTTGGCCCGTCGTTCTCGGCGGCTGAAGTACCCGAAGTGATTGAAGTCTTACTGGACACCTACCGCCTGCAACGTGAAGGCAAAGAAACTTTTATCGCCACATTGCGCCGGGTTGGGCCTGACGCATTCAAGGCCGCGGCCAATGGCGTGCGGCTCAAATCCACCCGCAGTGAAGAGACCACTGTTTAAATGCAAAAAAGACTACAAAGTTACTATGAAATTAATAGCTTCCCACGCATATATCCAGTCTTCTACAGCCCGAAATTCAGTCGAATTAGCAAATGATGCAGACCCCATGAGCCTGCCACTTCAAGGTGTTGAGCGTATTGACCTGAACTTCCCCAAGTTCACCGATGGCCGCGCTTTCAGCCAGGCATTTTTACTGCGCCGCCGACGTGAGTTCAAAGGCGAAATACGAGCCACTGGCGACGTGCTGATTGACCAGCTGGCGCAGATGGAGCGCAGCGGTTTTGACGTAGCCGTGCTACGCGCCGACCAGGACATGGCCGTGGCACAGCGCGTGCTGGCTAGCTACCCGGGCTACCTGCAAGGTACCTACCAGGGCGATGCGGTACATGTTGAACCGCACTTTGCAGCAGCAGCTTGAGAGGTCAAGTCAAACATGAACGCGATTTCCCTTTACGCCAAACCATCAAGTACCTTCGAGCAAAAGCTGGCCGCCAGCAAAGCCTTGCTGATCGCTAGCGCCGCGCAATACCAGCCCTCATCCACGCTATTAACCCAAGCCTCCAGCCTGGGGGCTGAAGACATGATAGTGACGCATCTGATTTCAGATACGGGCATTGAAGCTAGCATTTTTGTGCTCGACACCCGCAAACTGCACGAACAGACGCTGGCGCTGGTCAGACGCATTGAAGAACGCTACCAGCGCAAGGTAGACATCTACCAACCTGAACCGATAGTGGCACAGAAGTTTGTCGCAGCCAATGGCGAAGACGCGATGTACAAAAGTCTGGAGCTGCGCAAGACCTGCTGCGACTTCCGCAAAGTGGTGCCACTGGATGCTGCGCTAAAAGGCAAAAAAGCCTGGATCACTGGCTTGCGCCGCGAGCAGTCCAATGCACGTGCCGAGGTGCATGACGTTGAGCAGCAAAACATGGTGGTTGACGGTGTGGCCACCACGCGCGCCAAGATCAACCCGCTGGCCGACTGGAGCTGGGGTGATGTGTGGCACTTTATATCGCTGCACAACATCCCCTACAACCCGCTACATGACGAATTTTTTCCCAGCATTGGCTGCGCGCCCTGCACCCGCGCCGTGACGCTGGGCGAAGACTTCCGCTCTGGCCGCTGGTGGTGGGAGCAGGAAAGCGCCAAAGAGTGCGGATTGCATGTTGCCGAAGAACCGCCCGCATTTGAATCGCTGTCAAAAATTCGCATCAAAGAAATCGCCGCATGAACGCACGTACCGAACCCCAATTGTTGGGCCATTTAAGCAACGCCCATCTTGATGCGCTGGAAGAAGAAGCGATCTTCATCCTGCGCGAAGTGGCAGCCGCATTTGAGCGCCCCGCCCTACTTTTCTCGGGTGGTAAAGACTCACTGGTACTGCTAAAGTGTGCAGAAAAAGCATTCAAAGACAGTGCGCGCGGCGGGCATATTCCCTACCCGTTGCTGATGATTGACACCAGCCACAACTTCCATGAAGTGACCGACTTCCGAGATTACCGCGCAAAGCAGTTGGGTGCCAACCTGATTATTCGCAGTGTTGAAGATTCGATAGCGCGCGGCACCGTGCGGCTGGCGCACCCAGGCGAGTTGCGCAACGTACACCAGTCAGTGACCTTGCTGGAGGCGATTGACGAGTTCCGCTTTGACGCACTGATTGGCGGCGCCCGACGTGATGAAGAAAAAGCCAGAGCCAAAGAGCGCATCTTTTCGCACCGCGACGCTTTCGGCCAGTGGCAGCCCAAGGCGCAGCGCCCCGAGCTGTGGACGCTGTTCAACACCCGTATCCAGCCGGGCGAGCACTTTCGCGTGTTCCCGATTTCAAACTGGACAGAGCTGGATGTGTGGCAATACATTGAGCGCGAAAACATCGAACTGCCATCGCTCTACTACGCGCATCAGCGCCAGGTGGTCGAGCGCAAGGGCCTCTTGGTGCCGGTAACTGAACTCACGCCTTTGCGCAAAGGCGAAGTAGCCGTTGAAAAAACCGTGCGCTTTCGCACCGTGGGCGACATCACCTGCACCTGCCCGGTCGACAGCCCGGCGCGCAATGCCGCTGATGTGGTGCTCGAAACACTGGCTGCCGACGTGAGCGAGCGCGGCGCAACACGCATGGACGACAAAACGTCTGATGCGTCGATGGAAAAACGTAAAAAAGAAGGTTACTTTTGATGTCAGTCGTTGAACAAACAATCATTGCCGACCAAGGCCAAGACACGAGGGCCGCCCTGCGCTTCGTCACCTGCGGCAGTGTGGACGATGGCAAAAGCACATTGATTGGCCGCCTGCTGGTCGACAGCAAAGCCGTGCTGCAAGACCAGCTTGCAGGTGTGCAGCGCGGCGGGAAAACCGACCTCGCACTGCTGACCGACGGCCTGCAGGCCGAGCGCGAACAGGGCATCACGATTGATGTGGCTTACCGCTACTTCAACACCGCAGAGCGCAAGTTCATCATTGCCGATGCGCCAGGCCACGAGCAGTACACCCGCAACATGGTCACGGCGGCATCCAGCACTGATGCGGCGGTGGTGCTGGTTGATGCAACCAAGCTCGACTGGCAGTCACCCTCACCCGAGCTGCTTGCGCAAACGCGCCGCCATTCGTTGCTGGTAAATCTGCTGCGCGTCACGTCGATTGTGTTTGCCGTCAACAAGCTCGACGCGGTGGATGACCCTGCCCTCGCCTTCAAAAACATCAGCGCCGCGCTGCGGAAATTTTCCGATCATGCAGGCATTGCCGTCACGGCCATCGTGCCCGTCTCGGCTTTAATTGGCTTTAACGTGGTCGATGCCAACCCCGGCTGGTGCGACTACAGCGGCCCCGCCTTGCTAAAAATTCTGGAACATTTACCCGCCACGCCGGCAGATACCACACAAGCCTTCGCCTTCCCGGTGCAGTGGGTTGAGAAACCAGCCCCCACGCTTGTCGCTTTGCGTGCCTTCGGCGGTACGCTGCCCCCTGCACAAGAGTTTGGGGCTGTTGAGCCTAGGGGCGGCCCGTCGGATCAACGTTTTTCATCCAGCGCCGACACCTCACAAGGCCGTCGTATTTTCTGGGGCCGCATTGCCAGCGGCGCGGTGCAAGCTGGTCAGGAAATCACTGTGCTGCCGAGCGGTAAAACCGCCGCCGTCGCACAAGTGCTGGACCATGCACGCCAGTCCAAGGCTGTTGTTGCGGGCCACAGCGTAGGCATCATCCTCGACCGCGAGCTGGATGTGTCGCGTGGCGACTGGCTGCTGGCCACTGATGGTTTTGAATCACCACTGGGCACCCGCGAAATCACCGCCACCGTCGCCTGGATGGACGACGAACCACTGCTGCCAGGCCGCATGTACTGGGCGCTGCAGGGCCACCGCTGGGTCAAGGCCAAAATCAAACGCATCGTTCATCAAGTCAATATCAATACACTTGAAACCCATGACGCGACGCAGCTCGATGCCAATGCGATTGGCGTGGTCGAGATTGCTTTTCTAGAGCCGATTGCCGCGCTGCCATACAAACAGTCTCGCGTGCTGGGCTCGCTGATTCTGGTCGACACCGCATCGCATAAAACGTCCGGCGCTGTGCTGGCTCTGTAACCCTGTTACTCGAAACCCCTTAAAATTGAGGGTTTCCACGTACTCGCTTCAACTCAACATGACCCACATCGTCTCCGAATCCTGCATCCGCTGTAAATACACTGACTGTGTGGATGTGTGCCCTGTGGATTGCTTCCGCGAAGGCCCGAACATGCTGGTGATTGACCCGGACGAGTGCATCGACTGCGCGGTCTGCATCCCCGAGTGCCCGGTCAACGCCATCTACGCAGAAGAAGACGTACCGGCTGACCAGTTGCACTTCATCAAGCTCAATGTTGAACTAAGCCTCGCGGCAGGATGGAAAAGCATCACCAAGCGCAAAGAGCCTTTGCCCGATGCTGACGACTGGAAAGACAAAACTGAAAAGTTGTCTGAATTAGTTCGCTGAACATGTGCCCAGCAAGCGGACGCAGCGGAACTGGCTTTGCCAGGCCGCAAGCGTCGTCACCTGCAAGGGGAGGTGGTGCTACACGCAGTGAGCGTCCGGCAGGGGTGTTCAAGTGAACATGATCGAAACTGATGCGCTTGTCATCGGCGCGGGGCCAGTTGGCCTTTTTCAAGTTTTTCAGCTCGGGCTTCTGGATATCAACGCCCACATCATCGACTCGCTACCCTACGCGGGTGGCCAGTGCATTGAGCTCTACCCCGACAAACCGATTTACGACATCCCCGGCACGCCGCGCTGCACCGGGCGTGAGCTGACAGCCAGCCTGCTGGCGCAAGTTGCACCGTTCAAGCCGCACTTGCACCTGGGCCAAGAAGTCAGCCTGGTCGAGAAGCAGCCAGATGGCCGCTTCAAAGTCGCGACAAGCAAAGGCAGCACGTTCATCACCAAAACAATTTTTATTGCAGCCGGTGTCGGTGCCTTTCAGCCCAAGCGCCTCAAACTCGATGGTCTGGAAAAGTTTGAAGGCACGCAACTTTTTTACCATGCCGAAAATACTGCAGGCTTGACCGACATGGATGTGCTGATCGTGGGCGGAGACGATGCAGCACTCGACTGCGCCATCCACCTGGCAACGGCGGATACCCATAAGCCCAAAAGCGTGACCTTGCTGCACAGGCGCGATGTGCGTCAAACAAGCAGCGACAGGGTAGCGTTCATCAAGGCGTTGATTGAGGCGGGCTCGCTGCGCTTGAAGGTCGGCCAAGTGACCGACTACGATGAACATGGCGGCAAACTCACTGCGGCGCACGTCACCGACATCAACGGTGATACCGAGCCACACTCGGTTGATGCCATGCTGGTGCTGCTAGGCCTATCACCCAAACTCGGGCCAGTCGCGCACTGGGGCCTGGAGATGGCACGCAGGCAAGTGGCGGTAGACACTGAAAAGTTTTCAACCAGCGTTGCCGGTATTTTTGCGGTCGGTGACATCAACACCTACCCCGGTAAAAAGAAGCTGATACTGTGCGGCTTTCACGAAGCAGCACTGGCAGCATTCGGCGCAGCCGAGATCGTCTTCCCCGGCGTGCCAGTCCAGCTGCAATACACCACCACCAGCTCGCGCCTGCACCAGCTGCTGGGCGTAGAGACGGCCCCAACCCCATAAAAACGGGCGTAACCAGCTACTAATTTAATAGCGCTATGATTTCGAAAAATTGAGCACGTGCATCACCTGCGGCGCAAAGCCGTGATTCAGCGGCCCGCTGCCCGCACCAGTCTTCACGCTGGCCCCCGCCTCTAGCGCTGCTCGCACAAACAGCCGCGCGCTATCTACCGCATCCACCAGCGACGCGCCCAAGGCAAGGTACGCCGCAATCGCCGACGACAGCGTACAGCCCGTGCCATGCGTGTTGGCGGTAGCAATGCGCGGTGCGCGCATCCAGTACGGCTGGCCGCCGCGCTCCATCAGCAAGTCGCAAACCACATCACCTGCCAAATGTCCACCCTTGAGCAGCACCGCGCGCGCCCCCTTGGTCAGCAGCTCACGCGCGGCAAGCGCCATATCGGCTTCGCTGGTCAACGGCCTGCCCACCAGCAGCGCCGCTTCGTCAAGATTGGGCGTGACCAGCACTGCGCGGCCAAACAGCTCTTTAACCAGTACCGTAATCGCGGGGCTATCAATCAGCACCGCACCACTGGTAGCCACCATCACCGGGTCCAGCACCACGCGCTGCAAGCCGTGGCGGTCAATCGCCTCAGCAACGGTGCGCACGACCTCGGGTGAATGCAACATGCCAATCTTCACGGCATCAACGCCAATGTCTTCGAGCACAGCATCAATCTGGTCACGCAACATAGAAGGCGGCACACCATGAATGGCCCGCACGCCCGTAGTGTTTTGCGCAGTCAGCGCAGTAATCGCCGTCATGCCGTAGCAGCCAAGGGCGGCAAAAGTTTTAAGGTCAGCCTGAATGCCAGCACCGCCACCACTGTCAGAGCCTGCGATGGTCAGGAGGTGGGGGTATTGGGATGTGAACAGATGCTTCATATTGCCGGTCTAAACTCGCCTTTTCGAAATTAATGCCACACAACCTTTTTTATTGACTGCAAAAGGCATCAGCCCATGTGCAAGCCACCGTTGAGCGAGAAGTCTGCTCCAGTTGCGTAGCCGCCTTCGCTGGAGGCAATCCATGAAATGATGGAGGCAATCTCTTCGGGATGGCCGAGTCGTTTGGCAGGCACGCCAGCGACGATTTTCTCCAGCACGTCAGACCGGATGGCCTTGACCATGTCGGTACCAATGTAGCCGGGGCTGACGGTGTTGACGGTCACGCCCTTGGCGGCAACTTCCTGCGCCAGCGCCATGGTAAAGCCGTGCAGGCCCGCCTTGGCGGTGGAATAGTTGACCTGGCCAAACTGGCCTTTTTGCCCGTTGACCGACGAGATATTGATGATGCGGCCAAAGCCCGCCTCAACCATGTTTTCAATGACCTGCTTGGTCACGTTGAACATGCTGTTGAGGTTGGTTGAAATAACCGCATCCCAGTCGGCCTTGCTCATCTTGCGGAACTGGCCGTCGCGCGTGATGCCGGCATTGTTCACCAGCACGCTGACCGGGCCATGCTCGGCCTTGACCTTGTTGAAAGCCGTAACCGTGGAGTCCCAGTCGCCTACATTTCCGACCGAGGCGTAGAAGGTGTAGCCAAGGGCTTTTTGCTCGTCAAGCCACTTGGTGAAGTCACGTGTCGGGCCGCAGCCCGCCACCACAGTGAACCCATCCTTGGCTAGCCGCTGACAAATGGCGGTTCCGATGCCGCCCATTCCTCCGGTGACATAAGCTACTTTTTTTGACATTTGTTCTCCTTGGGTGTGTTTATGTCGTTCGTTTTTACCCGAAATTCAGCGTTCGATAGTTAGGGCAACCCCCATGCCGCCGCCAATACACAGGCTGGCAATGCCTTTTTTAGCATCGCGGCGCACCATCTCGTGCAGCAGCGTGACCAAAATTCGGCAACCAGACGCGCCAATCGGGTGACCAATCGCAATCGCACCACCATTGACGTTGACCTTGCTGGTGTCCCAGCCCATTTCATGGTTCACCGCGCAAGCTTGTGCGGCAAAAGCTTCGTTGATTTCCAGCAGGTCAAGGTCTTGCGCCTTCCAGCCTGCGCGCGCCAAGGCCTTGGTCGATGCCGGTACCGGGCCCATGCCCATATAGGCTGGGTCAAGGCCGGTGGTGGCGTAGCTGGCGATGCGGCCTAGGGGCTTCAAGCCCAGCGCCGCGGCTTTTTTAGCCGTCATCACCATCACAGCAGCCGCGCCGTCGTTCAGTCCCGATGCATTGCCGGCGGTGACGCCGCCAGCCTTGTCAAACGCCGGACGCAAACCGGCCAGCACATCAGCGCTGGTTTTACGGTTGATGAACTCATCCGCTGCAAACACAATCGCATCGCCTTTTTTCTGGGCGATTGAAAACGGCACGATTTCATCTTTGAATTTGCCTGCATCCTGCGCGGCTGCGGCCTTGGTCTGGCTGGCGAGTGCCAGCGCGTCCTGTGCTTCGCGGCTGATTGAATATTTTTTGGCCACGTTTTCAGCCGTGATACCCATGTGGTACTGGTTGTAGACATCCCACAGACCGTCAACAATCATGGTGTCAACCATCTTCCAGTCGCCCATGCGCTGGCCGTCACGCGAGCCGTTCAATACGTGGGGCGACATACTCATGCTTTCTTGCCCACCAGCAATCACGATCTCACTGTCGCCGGTGGCGACCGATTGCGCGGCCAGCATCACAGCTTTCAGGCCGGAGCCGCACACCGCGTTGATGGTCAGACCCGGAATACCGTGCGGAAAACCAGCCTTCAGCACGCTTTGGCGCGCCGGGTTTTGGCCTACGCCAGCCGTCAGCACTTGGCCCATGATGACTTCGCCAATTTGGTCGCTGGATAAGCCTGAACGCTCCAGCACGGCCTTGATAACCGCAGCGCCCAGCTCGGTTGCCGGCGTTTTGGCCAAAGAGCCACCAAACTTGCCGACTGCTGTACGACCAGCTGAAACGATAACTATGTCTTCCATGATGCTTTTCTTTCTTTAAAAAAATTTCTCACGCTTTGGCCTTGACGTAGCGTCCTGGTGCCGCCTCTATTGGCTTGTGCGTGCGGCTGCCATAGGCCTTGGGTGCGGCGATCTGTTTGCCTGCATGCCCCTTGAGCCAGTTAGACCAATCGCTCCACCAGCTGCCGGGGTGCTCAGTGGCTGTTTTGAGCCAGTCGGCATGCGCTGCGGGGAATTTGTTGACAGGCAGTTTGTCGTTCGTCCAATAACTACGTTTGTTTTTAGCGGGGGGGTTGATGACACCTGCGATGTGGCCAGACGCACCCATGACGAAACACTTTTTACCCGGCAAGTGCTGTGTCGATGCATACGCACCGCCAATTGGCACGATGTGGTCTTCACGCGAGCCATAGATGTAAGCCGGGATATCGATTTTGTTCAGATCAATTTTTTGTCCGCATACAAGCAGTTTGCCCGGCTTGACGAGCTTGTTTTCAAAGTAGGTGTTGCGCAGATACCAGGCGTAAAACGGGCCGGGCAAGTTGGTGGAATCACTGTTCCAGTACAGCAGGTCAAAAGGCGGCGGGGTTTCACCTTTCAGGTAATTTCCGACCACGTAATTCCAAACCAGATCGTTCGGGCGCAAAAAGCTGAAGGTCGATGCCAAGTCTTGCCCTTTTAGCAAACCGCCCTGCCCCATTTCCTGCTCGCGGTATTTGACTGAGGTTTCGTCGATAAAGATGTCGAGAATGCCGGTGTCGGTGAAGTCAAGCAGTGAGGTCAGCAGCGTCACGCTGGCAGCAGGCTTTTCGCCCTTGGCCGCCAGCACCGCCAGCGCGGTGGCCAGTATGGTGCCGCCTACGCAAAAGCCCAGTGTGTTGATGGTTTTAGCACCACTGATGGCTTGTACAACACCAATCGCCTTGATGGCGGCATGCTCGATGTAGTCGTCCCATGTCTTCGTAGCCATTGACGCATCGGGGTTGCGCCAGCTCACCACAAATGTGCGGTGCCCTTGACTCACAGCGTAGCGAATGAGGGAGTTTTCGGGCTGCAAATCAAGAATATAAAACTTGTTGATGCAGGGCGGCACCAGCAAAATTGGCCTTTCATGCACCTTGGCCGTCAAGGGCTTGTATTCAAGCAACTGGAAAAATTCGTTTTCAAACACCACAGCACCCTCAGTGGTGGCGACGTTTTTACCGACTTCAAACAGGCTCTCGTCGGTCATCGATACATGCCCCTGCTGCATGTCGTGCAGCATGTTTTGAATGCCTTTGCCTATGCTTTGGCCCTGCGTGGCAATCGCTTTATGGATGGCCTCGGCATTCATTGCCATGAAGTTACTGGGCGCTGAGGCGGCAACCGCCTGCTCAACCGCAAAGCGCACTCTGGCTTTGGTTTTTGCATCCCCTTCGACGGCCTCGGCCAGGCTCATTAGAGTGCGGGCGTTGAGCAGGTAGTTGGCAGCAGAAAATTTGGCAACCGTGCTATCAGCCCAGGCTTGATTTGAAAACCGCCTGTCAGACGCAGCCGAAAGTGCCTCAGGTATGGCCGCCCCAGCCTGCATGCCCTGGTTCCAGAGCGCCGCCGCGTCTGCCAGGTAGCGCAGCTGGATTTCCTGTAGCTGGGCAGCATCAAAGTTGATGGCTGGCAGGCTACCGGGTGGGAAGCCCGTACCAGCAGAAGGACTGCCGCCGCCAAAACCACCCATGGCCTGCTGCAAGCCTGCAGTAAAGGTTTCTTGGATCTGTTTGGCAGCATCGGTCCAATTTGCGTCAGAATTCATGCTTATCTCCCGAGTCGTCCCGAGTCGTTTTTGCTGGCGATTAATTTTTCGTATTTTTGCGTTACCGCAACACCAAAGCTTGATTCTAAAGCGCCTACCCACCCAGATTGTCATGTACTTAGTTGTTATCGCCTGGATTTATGTCGTGCTGATGATGAGCGTGGCAGAAGCCACCAACAGCAACGGCACGCTGCTCGGTGCCATCATCACTTTTGTCCTCTATGGTGTCGGCCCCGTCGCACTGCTGGTCTACCTGATGGGCACGCCTGCACGCCGCAAGGCCATCAAGAAGCGCGAGGCTGACGCGCTTGCCAGACAAACCTCTGTTGACGTTGATGCGGAAAACAGGCCCTAGACGTCACGCCCGCCAGATACAGGCTGCCATCCGGCCTGTCGTTCCCAAACCATTGCCGTTCACGCCCGCATCACGGCGATGCGAAAAAAATCTTGCTGGGTTACCGACCGTACACCACGGCGCGCTGCCGTCGTTGCCGTAGACCTGCTGTATACCCAGCGCCTGCAATCTGTGCCGCGCCAGCCCAGGCAGGTCAGCCATGTATTTGTCGCTGCTACTGCGTACGAAAAAACGGCTCACGCCAGATTGACTGGCCTCAAACACAGCCTTCACCTCGGCACCCACTTCAAACGCCGATGGGCCTATGCATGGCCCCAGCCACGCTATGATTTCAGGAGCACCTTGAAAGGCAGAAAAAATAGCCTCCAAAACACCTTTGGAAGGCAAATCAGCCGGAGTAACTGAACCAGCCAAGCCTCGCCACCCTGCGTGGGCAGCAGCGACGAACGTTCCATCTCGGTCAGTGAGCAGCACCGGCAAGCAGTCAGCCACCATGATGCTGCAAGCCAAGCGCTGCTGGGTGGTGATGCAGGCATCTGCCGTGAGTCCGTCTGGCGTTGGTTGATCGAGTGTCAACACCGCTGCGCCATGCACTTGCTTCAAAAACACGGCGCGGGTTTGCGTGGCCGCTTGCAGCGCGGTGCGGTTGGCCGCAACGCTAGCCGGCGCATCACCGACATGGTCGCCCAAATTCATGCTGTCCCACGGTACAGCTGACACACCGCCGCTGCGCGTGGTACAGACAGCCCGCACGTTAGAGGGTACTGGCCAGTCGGGGGTAATCCAGTCAGGGCTCAAAGTCGCCCCTGGCAAGATGCACCGGAACGTAGTCGTAGATCAGGCCTTTAAGCGCCAGTGCAATACGTACCCGAAACGAGGCCGATGAGCGAAAGTAGTTGTGTAATTTCATGGTCGATTTGTGGCTGATGTGGTCTTTGAAGCATAAACCGAAACGCGAAGTGAACGAGCGTGGGGGCACAATACAGCCGTGAGCATTCCCCAATCATTTATCCAGGAACTGTTAGCGCGCGCCGACGTGGTTGATATCGTTGGCCGCTATGTGCAGCTCAAAAAAGGCGGTGCTAATTTCATGGGCCTGTGCCCTTTTCATGGCGAAAAGTCACCGTCTTTCAGCGTTAGCCCGGCCAAGCAGTTCTACCATTGCTTTGGCTGCGGCAAAAATGGCAACGCCATCAGCTTTTTGATGGACCACGCGGGCATGACGTTTATCGAAGCCGTGAAAGACCTGGCCCAGCAATACGGATTGCAAGTGCCCGAAGACGATGTATCGCCGCAAGACCGGGCCAAGGCAGCGCAAATGCGCGAGCAACAGGCCACACTGACCAGCGTCCTTGAAAAGGCTGGTGCGGCTTACATCAAGCAGCTGCGCAGCTCTGAAAAAGCGATTGCCTATTTCAAGGGCCGTGGCCTGTCAGGCGAGATCGCCAAAACCTTTGGCTTGGGCTATGCGCCTGAAGGCTGGCGCAGCTTGGCCAGCGTTTTTCCCGACTACAACGACCCGCTGCTGGTTGAAAGCGGCCTGGTGATTAGCGGCGAGCCGGGGCAGGAAAACGCTGTAGGCGAAGCCAAGCGTTACGACCGATTCCGCGACCGCGTGATGTTCCCCATCCGCAACGTCAAGGGTGAATGCATTGGCTTTGGCGGTCGCGTGTTGGGCGACCGTGACACAACATCACCTGGCGGTGCCGGACCAAAGTACCTGAACTCGCCCGAGACCCCGGTCTTCAGCAAGGGGCGCGAGTTGTACGGCCTGTTTGAGGCACGCACCGCCTTGCGTGAACATGGCTATGCCCTGGTGACCGAGGGCTATATGGACGTGGTGGCGCTGGCGCAGCTGGGCTTTGCCAATGCCGTGGCCACGCTGGGCACGGCCTGCACCGCCGAGCATGTGCAAAAACTGTTTCGCTTTACCGATTCGGTCGTCTTCAGCTTTGACGGTGACAGCGCTGGCCGCCGGGCAGCGCGCAAAGCGCTTGATGCCGCCCTGCCCTTTGCCACCGATGTGCGCAGCGTCAAGTTTTTGTTTCTGCCTGCCGAGCACGACCCCGACAGCTTCATTCGCGAAAACGGCACCGAAGGTTTTGCGGCGGTTGTCAGCAAGGCCGTTCCCTTGAGCAAGTTCATGCTGGAGGCCGCTGCCCAAGCTTGTGATCTGGACACCGCCGAAGGCCGCGCCCACATGGCCAGTAATGCACGCCCGCTGTGGAGCCTGCTGCCTGACGGTGCACTTAAAAAGCAGTTGCTGGCCGAGATTGCCGACAAGGTGCTGATTGATGTGCGCGACCTGCTGGAAGTTTGGCAACCGGCCAGCACAGGCCACAAAGGTAGCAACAAATCGAGCTATAAAAACAGTAACACGTCACGCCTGAAAACAAGCGGATCTGGCCAGAATACCCTGTCAAATCCGGGCCAAAACGAGTCAAATGATGCCTTTGGTGGCTACCCGGAGGCCTTTTCAGGTACTGCCGATTATTCAAACTCTGAGCCCTACTTTCCGGCATCCGGGGCCCCGGTCCCCAGCTACTCGTATGCAGCCGCAGCCAGCACCCGCACGCCGCGCAGGATGGCAGGCCGCCTGTTGCCAGCCAGCCGAGAAGACCGCGTACTGCGCCTGCTGCTAACCGAGCCGCAAAGCTGGGATCGACTGAACAGCGAAGAGCACGTTCTGCTCTCCAGCTTGCCCGTACCGCACGGGCCGCTTTTTACCTGGTTTGAAAGCCAGCTGCACGAGCACGGTCCACAGCCCTGGGCAGCGCTGCGCGAAGGCCTGCGCGGCCACACGAACGAGACGCACGCGATGGCGCAAATCTCGCAAATTCCCGAAGGCATAGAGGGCGATTGGGCCGAGGTACGCAGCATCATCGACCAGCTGTTAAAGCTTGCGCGCCAGCAAGAAATGAAAGATCTCGCCGCTCGCGCCGGCTCAGACCCCGAGGCCATGCAGCGCTATAAAGAGCTGGCAGCGAGTTTGAAAAACTAAAAATTCCAGGGCGCTTCTAGAAATTCAGATTTTCAGGATAAAGTGCAAGGCGCGTGGAGCGGAGCAACCGGAATGTACTTAAGGTACATGAGGATTGCGAGCACCGCGCAACGCAGCAATTTGCCTGAAAAATGAATTTATAGAAGTGCCCTTCAGGGTATAATCCGACTTTCGATACGGCAAGCGCGACAGCAACACCTCCGGTACCGGCCTCCTGAGACCTCAGGAAACTCACAATGAGTCGGCCAACTTCCCCCAGGGGATTTCCGCAAGGACTGTACTACCCAAATGTTCGCCCAAACAACTTGCCGTTCTTCTGTAGTCGCTCTTGAGCTTTGCGGGCGCTCGATTTTTTGACGTCTTCATTTCCCCCTTAAACGCTATTTTGAGGAATTTGCTATGCCTTCTAAAAAACCTGAACCCGCGAAAAAAGCAGTGAAACCCACCGTCAAGCCTACGACTACAGCTAAAACGACGGTCAAAGCGGTAGCTAAAGCGGTCAGGGCATCAGCACTTGAAAAAGTCAAGAAAAGCACCACGTCGAACAAAGCTACTGTAGTTGTCAAAGCCCCTGTGAAATCTGTAACGCCTCCGAAGAAAGCCCTCTCAGTGCCATCCAAGTCAAGTCCGGAAAAGAACGAGAAGAAGCCCGCTGTAGTTGCAGTGGCTGAAGTCGTCGCGAAAAAGAAACCTGGTCGCCCACCCAAAAACCCTGCCGTCGATATAGAAGGCGCAGCCTCTGCTGGTAGTGTCAAGCGTGGCCGCAAGCCAAAGCTCGCCCTCAAGGGTGATGGCGACAAAGACCTGTCAGACGTGGTTGCCAAGCTCGAAGAACCCATCACCGATACGACCGAAAAAGTCAAACCCCTGCGCATGAAAATCAGCAAGGCGAAAGAGCGCGCCTTGATGAAAGAGTTCGGCCTAGACGAAGCCGTGCTCTCGGAAGAAGACATGGCCAAGCGCCGTGCACGACTGAAGGCGCTGATCAAGCTGGGCAAGACGCGCGGTTACCTGACGCATGGGGAAATCTCCGACCACCTTCCCGACAAGCTGATCGATGCCGAAACCATGGAGGCGGTCATCCTCACGCTGAACGACCTCGGCGTAGCTGTTTACGAACAGACACCTGACGCCGAGTCCCTGCTGATTACCGCCAATGCACCAGCCGGCTCTACCGAAGAAGAAGCCGAAGAAGCTGCCGAAGCCGCGCTGTCAACCGTTGACAGCGAATTCGGCCGCACCACCGACCCCGTGCGCATGTACATGCGAGAAATGGGTACGGTCGAGCTGCTGACGCGTGAAGGCGAAATTGAAATCGCCAAACGCATCGAGGGCGGCCTGATGAAAATGATGGCAGCCATCTCGGAAAGCCCGGTCACGATTGCAGAAGTTTTACGTCTGGGTGAAGAAATCCGCGAAAGCAAGATCGTCATCTCTACCGTGGTTGACGGTTTTTCAAACCCTAATGAAGCCGACGATTACGTGGCCGAAGAAGACTTTGACGAGTTCGACGAAGAAGACGATGACGACGGCAAGGGCGGCAGCAAAGCACTGACCAAGAAGCTTGAAGAGCTGAAAAAAGAAGCCTTGAGTCGCATCGACAAGATCGCCTCCCTGTTCGAAAAAGTCCATAAAACTTATGACAAGGAAGGTTACGGGTCGCCGCTGTACACGAAGAATCAGAAAGCTCTCAGCGACGAGCTGATGACCGTGCGCTTTACCGCCAAGACAATTGAAAAGCTGTGCGACCTGCTGCGCGGCCAGGTGCTGGACGTTCGCAAGAAAGAGCGTGAGCTGCGCCGCATCATCGTCGAGAAATGCGGCATGCCACAAGAGATTTTCATCAAAGACTTCCCGCCCAATCTGCTCAACCTCAAATGGGTTGAAAAGCAGGTTGCTTCAGCTAAGCCATGGTCGGTCATCATGGCGCGCAACATTCCACCGATTCAGGAACTGCAAACCAAACTCGGCGAGTTGCAGGCCCGTGTGGTGGTGCCGCTGGGCCAGTTAAAAGACATCAACAAGCGCATGAACGAAGGCGAGACCAACTCGCGCGATGCCAAGAAGGAAATGATCGAGGCCAACTTGCGCCTGGTGATTTCGATTGCGAAGAAATACACCAACCGCGGTCTGCAGTTTCTCGATTTGATCCAGGAAGGCAACATCGGTTTGATGAAAGCCGTGGACAAGTTTGAATACCGTCGAGGCTACAAGTTCTCGACCTATGCAACCTGGTGGATTCGCCAGGCGATCACCCGCTCCATCGCTGACCAGGCGCGTACCATCCGCATCCCGGTACACATGATCGAAACCATCAATAAGATGAACCGCCTGAGCCGCCAGCACTTGCAAGAGTTTGGCTTTGAGCCGGATGCCAGCGTGCTTGCCGAGAAGATGGAAATTCCTGAAGACAAGATCCGCAAGATCATGAAGATCGCGAAAGAGCCGATCTCGATGGAAACGCCGATTGGTGACGATGATGATTCACACCTTGGCGACTTCATCGAGGACAGCGCCAACACCGCACCGCTGGAAGCCGCGATGCAGGCAGGCCTGCGTGATGTGGTCAAAGACATCCTCGACAGCCTGACCCCACGCGAAGCCAAGGTGCTGCGTATGCGCTTCGGTATCGAGATGTCAACCGACCACACGCTAGAAGAAGTCGGCAAGCAGTTCGACGTGACGCGTGAACGTATTCGTCAGATAGAAGCCAAAGCCCTGCGCAAGCTCAAGCACCCTTCGCGATCGGATAAGCTGCGCAGCTTTATTGATACGCTGTAGGGCACTTCTATAAATTCATTTTTCGGGCGAGTTGCCGCGTTGCGCGGTGGGTTATTGGGGTCAGACGCCAATTTCATGACGATGCAAAGCATCGCACCCGAAGGGCGTGCCAAGGGCACAATGAATTTGGACTCTGACCCCAAAAACCCTCCGGACGCCTTGCACTTCATCCCGAAAATCTGAATTTCTAGAAGCGCCCTGTAGTCGCTGCCTTCTTTGAAGCCCAAACCCAGAGCCATAGACCCGCCACGATCATGGGTACACAGAGCCACTGGCCCATGCTCATGCCCAGTGCGAGAATGCCCAGAAAATCATCAGGCTCGCGGAAAAACTCGGCGATGAAGCGGAACACGCCGTAACCAAACAAAAACGCAGCCGAGACTTGCCCCATTTTTCGTGGCTTGCGTGCATACAGCCACAGCAGCACAAATAGCAGCAGTCCTTCCATCAGGACTTGGTACAGCTGCGACGGGTGGCGCGGCAGCATCGAGCCACTGCCCGGGAACACCATGCCCCAGGGCAAATCAGGCAATGAAAAGCGGCCCCACAACTCGCCGTTGATGAAATTACCAACCCGCCCCGCCAACAGGCCGGTGGGCACGCAGGGCGCGATGAAGTCCATCACCTGTAGCCAGGGCCGCTGGCGCGTGCGTACAAACCAAAGCTGCGAAGCCAGCACACCCAACATGCCACCGTGAAAGCTCATGCCGCCCTGCCAGACATAGAATATCTCCAGCGGATGCGCCAGGTAATAACCCGGTTTGTAAAACAGGCAGTAACCAATACGCCCACCCAGAATCACGCCCATCACACCCAGAAAAAGGATGTCTTCAATGTCTCTGCGAGACCACGCACCCGGGCCGGTGATGGACGCATAAGGTTGATGTTTAAGTCGCAGCGTGGCGAGAAAAAAGAATAGCCCAAAGGCAGCCAGATAAGTCAGGCCGTACCAGTGGACAGCCAGCGGTCCGAGTTGCAGTGCGACGGGATCGATTTGGGGGTGAATTAGCATGGGGGCATTGTGCCTGCGGGCTACGCGGACTTGGTTAACCCTAGTGCAGTGTTGCGTACACGAATATTATTAGTGTACACTTTATGAATGCAAAATATTACCTTTAGTGCTCAAAACGATCTGATTGCGCAGGCGCGCGAGCTGGCGCGTGCGCAAGGCACGACGCTGAACGAAGAGTTTCGCATCTGGTTGAATAGTTTTGTGCAGCAACAAGGCCAGGATGAGCAACAGGCGCGCGTGCGCCGCATCATTGACCAAATTACCGCCCCTACTGCCGAACAAAGCAAACTGGCCGCACACAAAGCCTACACGCCGGCACACACACGCCCACCTGTACGCGATGCGTTGAATGAGCGTGAGCAGCGCATGCTCAAGCGTCTGGAAAAATAAGCAAGCATGTCATGAGCACATCTACGGCGACCCGTTTTTTCCTCGACACCAACATCGCCGTTTACTGCTTTGACAGTAGCGCGCCACGCAAACAAAACTGCGCCAAAGATCTACTGGCCCACGCTGCCAGTTCCGGGCTGGGTGTTGTCAGCTACCAGGTGCTGCAGGAGTTTTGCAATGTGGCGGTCAATGCCAAACGCCTGTCCTTGAGCGTAGAGCAGATCATGGCCTACACCACGCAGTTGCTGGAGCCAATGAACAAGGTCGGCCCCAGCACTGATCTGCTGGCCCAGGCATTGCACATTCGCAGCGAGACCAGCTATGCGTTTTACGACAGCCTCATCATTGCGGCAGCGCAACTGGCCGGTTGCAGCACGCTGTACTCGGAAGACATGCAGCACCAGC